>Ga0209712_10000057_pt1 | contig 91898 bp, 76 predicted proteins | sample ArcOceMetagenome_FD_187443 | JGI IMG/M metagenome (GOLD analysis project Ga0209712, IMG submission 187443) | Marine eukaryotic phytoplankton communities from Arctic Ocean - Arctic Ocean - Greenland ARC118M Metagenome (SPAdes) (version 2) | ecosystem: Environmental > Aquatic > Marine > Oceanic...
AATCTTAAAATTGTAGGCTGAACCTGATTGCTTTACCTTGTTGTTATGGCGTGTAGCATTCGTTAGCGCACGACTTCTAGAAGATGCAACACTGTGACCCAATCTATTATCCCGAGTGGCATCTGGCGAAATTTATTTCTCTTTCCTGGCAAACCTTTTGTGTACCTAAATACGTATTTAGAGAGCCTGCATCAAAGTTGAACGCCTCATTATTGTCTTTATCCTTAATAGTTAGTATTGATGCAGTATCTACGGATAGTGCAACACGAGCACTCCATCCATCATCCATCATCCACCATCCTCCATCCACCATCCTCCATCCTCCATCCTCCATCCTCCATCCACGGTCATAATTTTGGCTTGATGATGCTACTGTGCACAGCTGTGGGTATGTTCATATACGACGCCAGTATTCACCGCTTTTTTATCATCTAAATCAGCGCTAGATAAAATTGTATGACCAGAAAGTGCCACATTGATCCCGAGTAACTCGACTTGTTTGTGGTGTGGTACAAAAAGGATTTGGTTGTTGCGTTCAGGTGGCCCTAGTGCGAACGAACATATAAATCAGTCTCTAGCTTTTTTTTGTCAGCATTATATGGATCACCAATAACGAATATGTCGTTTGAAATAGTAATGCTCTGACAAAATAGATAGTTCCGAGTACCCTCAGCGGCATTGAGTTTGGTTTGTTGGGTCAAGTTTGACCTGTTGCATCCAGACGTTGTTGATAAAAGTGAAAACCTAAGCAGAGTCAACTTCAATGTCTATCACTTCAACATCAAATTAAATGAGTCGACTAACGTAATATTGTCAGAGGCAGTTCCACTAAAACTGAAAGGCTCTTCAAGTGAACCACTATGAATGAGTAGCTTTCATTGTTTTTGCCTTAATAAATGATAACAAAGGGTCAACTGCGGTAATTTTATTTTTATTTAAATACGTCAAAGTGAATGTCTAATCGGATAAGGAAACGTTCAATGTTCGATTAAGTTATTCAATAACTACTTTTTTAACCAAGTTTTACATGAGTTATTTACAAATAAACCACACTTCTGTTTTTTATAGCTTGTAAAAGTTATGATGGTCCCCAAATCTTAGAGCACGTTAGTGAGATTTAGATGGCTTATAAAACCGCCTTACCAAAAATAATTAGAGAACTTTTTAATGACAATGAATTATATCCCCCTAGATAAAAATAAACATAAAGACTTACATGTAAAAATAAATGGTGATTACGCTCATACTAAAGATACTCATTTAGCGGCGGCATCAATACGTGAGTATGCTCAAATTGCTAGTTGTATGCCGATCATCTTTATCAAAGATCCTAAAAGTAGCACAACCCATAGTGTTGCGATGTTAGGTATTGAGCAAGGTGTTAACCTGTTTATACAAGACGATAAATGGTCTGGTCACGTTGTACCTCTTAATATTCAACGTTATCCTTTTGATGTGCGCCCAGACGGTGAAAAATTAGGTGTATTTATCGATGAAAACTCTGACTTAGTTGGTAAAGAGGGTGAGCCACTTTTCACAGAAGACGCACCTAGCCCTTTTTTAGATAACCGTCAAAAATTATTATCTGAATTAGCTAACAGCGAAATGGCTACACGGGAATTTATCAAGAAACTTGAAGAATTGAACTTATTTGATTCAATCGTTATCCGTGCGCAATACGTTAACGGTCAGCAACGTAACATCAATGGCATGCAAACTATCAGCGAAAAGCGTCTACAAGCTTTAGATGCTGCAACCATAGAGAGTTTACATAAACTCGGTTATTTGGGTGCAATATATGCAGTTTTGTTGTCTCTTGGACAGTTGAATCGTTTAGTTCAGCTTACTCAAAGTGGCGAGAATCCTGTCAAAGGTCTACAACTTCAACCTGAAGAGCCAGTAGCAGAAGCATCGACAGAAGCAAAAGCTGAGTAAACGGTCAAAAAAATTGAGTGAAGCGTTATACCAAAGCCCGTTACAAGTATGTTGTAACGGGCTTTTTTAATCTTCATAACAAATTAAGAATGTTTAAAGTCAGTTTTTTTGAACAGCACTTCATATACAGTCATAGAATAAAATTCAGTGCCTGCTTCTAACATAACATTAGGAAAATGGACTTGATTGGGTGTATCTGGGTAAAATTGAGTTTCAAAACATATGCCTTGATGAGCTTGATAACACGCGCCTTCTTTTCCCATTTTATTTGAGAAATGATTGGCTGTGAAAACTTGAATGCCGGGCATAGTAGTGTAAACCTTAAGCTCGACCCCCGATCCTTTGACTAATGCTTTACCTGCGTAGGTGGCGGTTTTAGACATCGGAGTAAAAAGGTCTAAGCATAAGTTGTGATCTAAACCGTTGCCATATTCAATCTGTTGATGATCTGATATTAGGGACTGACTGATTGTGGTCAGTGATCTAAAATCAAAAGGGGTATTATCTACCTCATCAATCTCGCCAGTAGGTATGGCTTGGCTGTCTGTTGGCGTATAGTGACTGGCCAATATTTGAACTTGATGGGATTTTACCGAGCCACTGTTATGCCCGGACAAATTAAAATAACTATGATTAGTAGGATTATATATCGTCGATTTTTGACTCGTGGCAAAATATTCGATTTTCAGGTGATTATGTTCAGTTAAGGTATAAACTACTTTGACTGATATGCTACTAGGAAAACCTTGATCACCATCAGGGCTGATTAGTTCTAACATAATTGACGGGTTATCGCCGCTAGATAACACGGTGCTTTGCCACACTTTGCTATTGAATCCTTGGCTACCGCCATGTAAACAGTTACCACCTTGGTTGATATCTGTTTGATAGTCGATACCTGCTAAGCTAAATTTTCCTTTATTAATGCGGTTTGCATATCTGCCCACTAACGCGCCTAGATAACTGTCGTCGGACAAATAGTCAGCCACTGTGTCGAAGCCTAAAACAATATCAGTGTGTGTATGTTTGTCGTTTGGTATCAACCAGCGACGAATAATTCCACCTAGATTCAAAATTTCGACGCTGACATTGTGTTTATTAGTCAAGCAAAACTGTTTGACTGTCGTGCCGTCTGGCATCTTGCCAAAAAGCGATTGGTCGATCATGCTTTAAATCCTAAAGTACTTTGAATGGCACTTGCCCAACCTTTAAGCAGCTTTTCTCGTTTTGATGCTTCCATTTGAGATTCAAAGCGGCTGTCGATTTGATTCATACTGGTCAAATCGTCAGTCGATTGGTAAATACCAACCTGTAAACCAGCTAAATAAGCGGCACCTAATGCTGTGGTTTCCATCACTTTGGGCCTTTCTACAGTTATATTGAGCACACCAGCCAAAAATTGACAGACCCAACTGTTGGCTACCATACCACCGTCAACTCTTATTTTTTTGGGGTTTACACCATCCTCACTCATGGCTTTAAGTAAATCTGAGGTTTGCAAACAAACTGACTCAAGAGCCGCTCTGACCAGGTGTGCGCTGCTGGTGGCACGCGTTAAACCGAATATTGCACCTCTGGCATCGGGTGCCCAGTAAGGGGTGCCTAAACCTGCAAAAGCGGGAACTAAGAATACGCCATGATCATCGGGGATACTTTTGGCCATAGCTTCTGTTTCCGATGCACTTTCAATTATTTTTAAGCCATCTCTGAGCCACTGTACGGCTGCACCGGCAATAAATATTGAGCCCTCTAATGCATAGTGAGTTTGACCTTTAATCGTGTAAGCCACAGTTGTGAGTAGTTGGTTTTTAGATACATGTGCTTTTTCGCCGGTATTTAACAACACAAAACAACCGGTGCCATAGGTACTTTTGATATCGCCTTGATGAAAACAACATTGACCAATACTGGCTGCTTGTTGGTCACCGGCTACACCTGCTATTGGAATCGAATAACTAAATAGTCCTGCTGTAGTGTGCCCAAAATCATCAGCGCATTCCTTTACTTCGGGTAACATCAATTTGGGTACATTAAATATGTCAAGTAAGGTCTCGTCCCAGCACAAGGTATGAATGTTGAACAAATTAGTACGACTGGCATTAGTAACATCAGTGGCATGCACTTTTCCACCTGTTAAGCGCCAAATAAGAAAACAATCAACCGTACCAAAAGCTAACTCGTTAGCGTCGGCTTTTTGCCTTGCACCTTCAACATTATCTAAAATCCAAGCGACTTTTGAGGCTGAAAAATAAGGGTCGAGCAATAAACCTGTGCGTTCTTGGACCGCCGGTAAATACCCAGCATTTTGTAGCTCTCTGCATTGCGCCGCTGTGCGTCTGTCTTGCCATACAATGGCGTTATAAACGGGTTTGCCAGTTTTTTTATCCCAAACCAAAGTGGTTTCTCTTTGGTTTGTGACACCTATAGCCACAATAACGGCTCCTTTTTGCGTGGCTTGGGCAATTGCTTGCTCGCACGCATTGACAGTTGTTAACCAAATATCTTCTGGATCATGTTCCACCCATCCATCATTGGGATAATGTTGGGCAAACTCTTGTTGTGATGAAGCAACAATGCTCGAGTCTGGGGCAAAAACGATGGCTCTGCTAGAGGTGGTACCTTGGTCAATAGACAGAATGCAGTTTTCTAGCGGCATGTGATGCTCCTTTGGGTGAATAGGTAAATAGATAAATATTTTTAATTATTTCAGATGTTTAATGATTAGATAACATACTTTTAACAATGTGCGGCGAGTATAATATTTTTATGCGAAGAACATAACCAATTTTCCATGAGATGTTTGTGTGCTCATACCCCCTTATATTAAAAACTGTGAACCTATTAATTTTACTGTTATCACATTGCGCCAGTCTGTTGATTTTTACTGCTAATTCAAACACTTCTATCAAACTAATGATGACAAACCCATCAAATTGCAACTTTTAGTCCTTGACATGAACGACAGGTGGTACCTAAACTGTCTATTGTGGGGAAAAGTGGCATAAAGTGGAGCTGACGGGTTAGATAATCTCAAAATATCATAAAAGAATAAGACCAGATTTTGTGAAGTGTCGTGTTTACTCGTTAATTTTGATAAATAAAAATAATAAAGGTTAGGGGAATAATGTTCCGCGGCGCTAATGCAATCAATTTAGATGTTAAAGGCCGAGCCACTATACCTACAAGGTACAGGCAGTCTTTGCTGGATGATTGTCAGGGACAACTTATCTGTACTATTGACACGCAACAACCCTGTCTGCTGCTTTACCCGCTTCCTGAATGGGAAGAAATTGAACTTAAATTAAGCCGTCTTTCAAGTATGAATCAACATGAACGTAGAATGCAGCGTTTATTATTGGGGTACGCAAGTGAAGGAGATATGGATAAAAATGGGCGGTTTTTATTAAGTGCACCTCTACGTCAACATGCCAAGCTGGATAAAAAAATAATGTTAGTAGGCCAATTTAATAAGTTTGAAATCTGGGATGAAGATGTGTGGCAACAACAAATAAATTTAGATGTAGTGACTGAGCAAGAAGCTAACTTTGAATTGACAGAGCGGCTTCAGGACTTTTCACTTTAATGGAAAATGATTTTTCACATCTATCTGTACTACTACAGGAATCTATTGAAGGGTTAGCTATTAAGCCTGATGGCATCTACATGGATGCCACGTTTGGACGTGGTGGTCATTCCCGGCAAATATTGAAAGCTTTATCACCTAATGGTCAATTAATTGCTATTGATCGTGATCTTAGTGCCATTGAAGCGGCTAAACCACTTGCAGGCGACTCGCGTTTTTCTATTCATCATCGGCCTTTTTCTGAATTGCAAGATGTAGCCCAGGAGCTCGGTTTAATAGGTAAGATTGACGGAATTTTAATGGATCTTGGTGTGTCTTCACCACAGCTGGATGACGCTGATCGCGGGTTTAGTTTTATGCGTAATGGTCCTCTAGATATGCGAATGGATATTACCAGAGGTATTAGTGCTGCGGATTGGTTAGCTGTAGCTGAAGAACAAGATATCACTCAGGTGATTAAAGAATTTGGTGAAGAAAAGTTTGGTAAACGTATTGCTCACGGAATTGTTAATGCACGTCAAATCGCCCCTATAATTGATACTGCTCAATTAGCTCACATTATTGATTTGGCTGTACCGGTTAAAGACAAATACAAACATCCTGCTACCCGAAGCTTCCAAGCTATACGTATATACGTAAACAGCGAATTGGACGAAATTAAAATTGGTATAAAGGCTGCATTGACTACTTTAGCGCCACAAGGACGCTTGGCTGTTATCAGTTTTCATTCTTTAGAAGACCGCTTAGTAAAACGTTTTATACGCGAGCAAAGTCGCGGTTTAAACGTACCTCATGGCATGCCTATCCTGCAGGTAGAAATAGACGCAGCGAAAGCGATGAAACCTATTGGCAAAGCAATTAAACCATCGGCTGATGAATTAAAGAGAAATGTTCGGGCGCGAAGTTCGGTGTTGAGGGTGGCAGAAAAGTTATGAGTGCTACCAACACACACTTTAATCTTTTCAGTTTCGTCGCTGCTGATTTAACCCGCCATCCAGTGCGGGTTTTGTTATTTTTGGCACTCTTAGTTAGTGCTGGGTTAGTGATACTCAGTTCTCACCACAACAGGCAAATGTCGATAGCCATCGAACGCTTGATGCAAGAGAAAGACCAGTTAGATGTGGAGTGGCGTAATTTAGTGCTTGAACAAAGCGCGTTAACTGAACATAACCGAATTGAGGCACTGGTTACAAGTCAGCTCAATATGCACCGTCCCTTACCTAGCAAAGAAGTGGTAGTGAGGATAAAATGAGCCGAGTCAGCACTAACTCAAAGTATAAAAGCAAAACCACTCAAGCAAAAGTGAACAGTGCGCCTAGTTTACTATATTGGCGTTTTGTTGTAGTGGTTACAGCGATTGTATTGGTGTTTTTTGGATTGAGTATTCGTGCTGCGTATATACAAGTTGTATCACCAGATTTATTAATAGAACGTGGTGATAATCGTACTGTACGTACTCGTGTTAACCCTCTGCATCGAGGTTTGATTGTTGACCGAAATGGTCAACAGTTGGCAGTTAGCGTACCAGTTCGAGCAATCTGGGCTGATCCCCAAGCCATTGCTCAATCCATACAACAAGCGGAGAAAAAGGCTAGGGAAGATCCTCACTTTGATTTAAAGGCAAAGCAGAATGACAACAATAAGCGTTGGCAGGCATTGGCTGAAGTATTAGGCCAAAACATCGATGGGCTTAAAGAAAAAGTCAGCGATCGAGAAAGGCGTTTTGTATACCTGCAGCGTCAAGTTTCCCCTGCGATGGCTGAATATGTTGAAGAACTCAAGATAGCTGGAATATATTTACGTGATGAATCAAGACGTTATTACCCAAGTGGCGAAGTATCAGCACATGTAGTAGGTTTTACTAATGTTGACGATGCTGGCATAGAAGGAGTCGAAAAGTTATACAATAAATGGTTGGCAGGGGCCCAAGGTTCTCGCAAAATTCGTCGGGACGGTAAAGGCCGAATGGTCGAGCTAATTGCATCTGAAGAAGGTAAAACGCCGCAAGATATCCAGTTAACTATTGACCAACGTATTCAAGCTTTAGCTTACAAAGAATTAAAACAGGCTGTTCAATATTATAAAGCAACGTCTGGCTCGGCTGTGGTCGTGGCGGTTAACACCGGCGAGATCCTTGCTCTGGTCAATAGCCCTTCTTATAACCCGAATAACAGAGTGGGAGTATCTGCACACAGAATTCGCAATCGTGCAGTGACCGATGCATACGAACCCGGTTCATCAGTTAAGCCTCTGGCAGTATTAAGTGCATTAGAATTTGGAGCTGCACAAGTAGACTCTTTGATTGATACTTCGCCAGGTTGGATGCACCTGGGCGGTAATATTGTCAGAGATCCTAAAAATTATGGTGAGATTGACTTAACTGAAATTATTCGAAAGTCCAGCAATATGGGTACTTCAAAGCTGGCTTTGTCAGTACCAAAAGAATTCTTGCTGGATATGTATTACAACGTTGGCTTAATGAGTGATAGTGGTGCTAATTTACTTGGCGAAAGCAACGGTATTTTTAATAACAGAAACCGTTGGTCAGACTTCGAACTATCTACTCTTTCTTTTGGTTATGGGATCTCAGTTACGGCTTTGCAGCTTGCGAAAATGTATAGCATCTTAGGTGATGGCGGTATTAAACGTCCACTTAGTATTGTAAAATCTGATGCGCCTGTTGAGAGTGAAAGAGTGATCAGTGAACATTCTACAAAACAAGTATTACACATGATGGAAAGTGTATTACAAGAAGGCGGTTCTGCAGAGAAAGCTAGTGTACCCGGATATCGTGTGGCGGGTAAAACAGGTACCAGCCGTAAAGCAAATGTTAATGGTTACGGTGATGAGTACGTAAACATCTTTGCTGGTGTTGCGCCTGTCTCAGATCCGCAGTTGGCTGTAGTTATTTTAATCAATGAGCCCAAAGGTGAACTATATTATGCAGGGCTCACTGCGGCCCCCGTTTTTGCCAAAATTATGGCGGCCAGTCTACAGATGCTGAACGTGCCACCCGATGATAAAACCGTTTCGTCATTAGCAGTAACACCTAACGAAGCTATCAAGGAAGCCTTAAATGCAGGCTGATAAAGTAAGTATTAACAAGCAACTTCCTCAGCCATTTAAGCAGAGTATCAAGCCGTTGTTAGCTAATTTTAATATTGATGCACCAGATATTATGATCAGCGGTTTGGTCCTAGACAGTAGAGATGTGGCAATTCATAAAGCATTTATCGCCATTGATGGACACGCATTAGATGGGCGAGATTTCATTCCTCAAGCGGTCAGCTTAGGTGCTAAAGTGATTGTAGCGCAATGTGACGACATGGCGAGTCATGGTGATGTTGAAATGCGTGAACAAAGCGTCATTGTTCATTTTTATCAACTATCGGAAAAGCTTTCAGAATTAGCTGGGTGTTTTTATCAATTTCCAGCTGATTCAATGTCGGTAATCGCAGTCACTGGTACAAATGGTAAAACTTCTACCGTGCAGTTAACTAGCCAGTTAGCCCATTTGATGGGGGAAAGAGTCGCTTCTATTGGCACGTTAGGTACAGGCATGTATTCACCGTCTGGTGACACACAGGCTTTACAAAACAGCGTCAACACCACGCCAGATGCTATCAGTATGCAACGCTTATTGGCTAAATTTGTTGACGAAGGTGCATTTCAAGTTGCACTGGAAGCGTCGTCACATGCCCTAGTACAAAATCGTATCAAGGCTGTTAAAACCGACATTGCGATTTTTACCAATCTAAGCCGTGATCATCTTGACTATCATGGTTCAATGACCAAATACGGATTAGCAAAAAGGCTTTTGTTGTCCCAGCCAGAACTGGCTTATGCAGTCATAAATGTTAATGATCCTGAGCATAAAAACTGGTTGGCAAATGTACCCAAAACAACCTCTGTTGTACTTTATGGGCAGAATATTAATGCCACTGAAATGCCCGCTGAATATCAATATTGTTTAGCCAATAATGTGCGTTATACTGCCGATGGAATTACTCTATCAGTACAATCTTCTTGGGGAGAATGTGAACTGCGATTATTGCTATTGGCTGAATTCAATGTGGTCAATGTTTTAGCTGCTATTTGTAGTCAATTATGTCTGGGTAAAAGTTTAAAACAGATTGCTAACATCATACAGAAACTCAAACCTGTTGCCGGAAGAATGGAGCTTTATAGCCGCCAAAACCATGCAACCATAGTGGTGGATTATGCCCACACACCAGACGCCCTTGAAAAAGCATTGTTAGCTGCAAAGCAGCATTGTCATGGGAAATTATTTTGTGTATTTGGTTGTGGTGGCGATCGTGATGTAGGTAAACGTTCTTTGATGGGCGAAATTGCTGAAAGGTTGTCCGACCAAGTCATCTTAACCGATGACAATGTGCGCAGTGAAAACCCTAAAGACATTATTCAAGACATTTTAGAAGGCTGTATAAATCCAGAAAAGGTTTCCGTAGAGTATGACCGTAAAACTGCGATCAAGGCGGCTGCAAAGCAGGCTTCTGCGGGGGACATTATTTTAGTTGCGGGTAAAGGCCATGAAAATTATCAAATTATAGGTGATCAAACGCTGGTATATGATGAACGCCAGTTTGTTGCACTTTTTCAAGAGGGGAAAACAGTATGATCCCGGTTTCACTATCCTGGGTGGCAGAACAGGTTAATGGGCAATTAATAGCTCAGCAAAAGCAGGATGTGATCATCGAAGGTGTCAGCACTGATACCAGAAGTATTTTACCTACTGATTTGTTTTTGGCACTACAAGGCCCAAATTTTGATGGGCATAAGTTTGTGCAACAAGCTGAAGAAAAAGGGGCTATTGCGTTAATTTTATCACGCAAAGTCAACACTCATCTTCCTTATATTTTGGTTGAAGATACCACTCTGGCACTAGGTTTATTGGGGGCAGCGGTAAAAGCGAAAGTTGCGCCAAAGACTATAGGTATTACAGGTAGTAGCGGTAAAACAACGGTTAAGGAAATGGTTGCGGCCATCTTATCTCGTCGTGGCGAAGTGCTGGCTACTAGAGGTAATTTTAACAATGATTTAGGTGTGCCAATGACGTTGCTTAGATTAGAGCAACAACATGAGTTTGCAGTAATTGAGATGGGTGCTAATCATTTAGGTGAAATTGCCTATACCACTAACTTGGTAAAACCTGATGTAGCTACTATTGTCAACGCTGCAGCCGCACACTTAGAAGGTTTTGGGAGCTTATTTGGGGTTGCGAAAGCAAAAAGTGAAATATTTGAAGGATTATCACAGAGCAAAGGTTTAGCGGTAGTCAACGCAGATAGTCAGTTTGCTGACTATTGGGTAAACAAACTTAAATGTAATAATGTACAAACTTTCTCTGCTAAAAAACAAGCAGGTGTATATGCAGAAGATATTATCCTTGGTTTGAACGGCTGTGCCCAATTTGTATTAGTCACTCCTAAAGGGAGCATTGCTATAAGCTTATCTCTGCCAGGTGAACATAATGTGAGTAATGCTCTGGTTTCTGCTTCGTTGGCTTTGCATGTGGGAGCTACGTTAGAAGACGTTCGCGATGGTTTGCTCGCTATGCCTCATGTAGCCGGTCGTTTGCATATCAAACAACTGACTAATCAAGTGAAAATTTTGGATGATACTTATAATGCAAATGTAGGCTCAGTGAATGCTGCAATCGACTTGCTGTCTAGTTTTGCGGGTAGAAAAGTATTGATACTTGGAGATATAGCAGAGCTAGGTGAAAAAGCGCGTTATTATCATGAGCAAGTGGGTGAGTACGCTAAGCAAAAAGGAATTGACTACCTTTACACCTTGGGTGTGTTAAGCCAAAGTGCGAGCGATGTGTTTACCGATAAGGGTCGTCATTTTAGCCGTCTAGAGCAAATGGTTGAAATTATTAACCAGCACATGTTATCAGAAAAATGTGATATTAGTATTTTGGTTAAAGGTTCTCGTAGTGCAAGAATGGAGCTAGTCGTCCAAGCCTTAGAGGTATCTCCATTGGGAAAGCTTGAACAGTTTAGAGAGCAAATTACATGCTGATTTGGTTAGCTGATTGGCTACAGCAATTTGATACTAGCTTTCAAGTCTTCTCCTACTTAACCCTGCGCGCTATTTTAAGTACCCTTACCGCATTACTTATTGCTGTGATTATCGGCCCTAAAATGATCCGTTGGTTGCAAGGTATGCAAATTGGCCAAACTATCCGGGATGATGGTCCAGAATCCCATTTGGCGAAATCGGGCACCCCTACCATGGGCGGATTGTTAATTTTAGCCGCCATTGTTTTGAGCGTATTGTTGTGGGCTGATTTAACCAATAGATATGTGTGGGTTACCTTATTTGTTTTGGTAAGTTTTGGGGTGATTGGTTTTGTCGATGATTACCGTAAGGTTATTCGTAAAGACTCTAAAGGGTTAATCGCTCGCTGGAAGTATTTTTGGCAGTCGGTGATTGCTATCACCGTGGCGCTTTACTTATATTCTAGTCAACAAAATCCAGCTGAAACAGCTTTGCTCGTCCCATTTTTTAAAGACATTATGCCGCAAATGGGTATTTTATTTATGGTGGTGACATATTTTGTCATTGTTGGCACAAGTAATGCTGTTAATTTAACTGACGGTTTAGATGGACTTGCAATCGTACCGGTTATCTTAGTTGCAGGGGCTTTTGCCATATTTGCTTATGTGACGGGCAACATCAATTTTTCTGCTTATCTGCATATACCTTATCTGCCACTTACCAGTGAGTTAGTCATTGTGTGTACGGCCATAGTGGGTGCTGGTCTGGGGTTTCTGTGGTTTAACACTTATCCGGCTCAAGTATTTATGGGTGATGTGGGATCTTTAGCATTAGGTGGAACCTTGGGGGTACTCGCGGTATTGGTTCGCCAAGAAATCGTTTTATTTATTATGGGCGGTATTTTTGTGGTCGAAACGTTGTCGGTTATTTTACAAGTTGGGTCATTTAAACTACGTGGTAAACGTATTTTTAGAATGGCGCCAATACATCATCACTATGAATTAAAAGGTTGGCCTGAACCGCGTGTTATCGTACGTTTTTGGATTATTTCTCTAATTTTAGTGTTGGTGGGATTAGCCACCTTGAAATTGCGTTGAAGGAAGAATAAATAGACAGTGAAAAAATTTACTTTAGTTAATAAAAATATTGTTGTAGTGGGTATGGGCCTTACGGGCTTATCTTGCGTGCGATTTTTATTAACTAAAAGCGCCAAGGTGATTGCCATGGATAGCCGCAGTGAATTAATACTTAACTTAGATGTACCATTGTTTCTAGGTGAGTTTGATACACATGAGTTATCTCGAGCTGATTTGATAGTGTTGAGCCCAGGAGTTGACTTAAATACTCCTGCGATACAACAATCTATTAAATTGGGTGTGCATGTAATTGGTGATATTGAGTTATTTGCACAGTTTAATACCTGTCCTGTGATAGCTATTACTGGCTCAAATGGTAAATCGACAGTTACTCACTTAGTAACTGAGATGTGCAAAGCAGCAGGTAAAAAGGTATTGATGGGTGGCAATATTGGTGTGCCTGCGTTGGATTTATTAGGGCAATCGGCTGATGTCATTGTGCTCGAACTATCTAGCTTTCAGCTAGAAACCACCTATTCATTGATGCCACTGGTGGCGACGGTATTAAACATTACTGAAGACCATTTAGACCGCCATGTTGACTTGGTGAATTACCAGAGAATCAAACTCAGTATATATAAAAATTGTGGATTTGTTGTCTGTAACAGAGACGATAATTTGTCCTATCCGGTTAATAAGAAGGTGACCATGAGTTATGGATTGTCTCAAAGTAGAGCCGACTTTTCTTGGGACAATGATAAGGCCTGTATTTTATTAGACGGCAACAATTTTTTAGACAGCAAACGTTGTTCATTGGTCGGTGCTCATAACATGCTAAACATCCAGGCTGCTGCTGCCTTAGCTAAAGTATTTGGTATAGACGATAACAGTATTCGACAAGGTGCTCAAAAATTTGGCGGCCTGCCTCATAGATGTCAAACCGTATCTATGTTCAATAATGTACGCTGGATCAATGATTCCAAGGCGACGAATGTTGGGGCTACTTTGGCTGCTATTAATGGGCTGATCGGTAATCTTAAAGGCAGATTAATATTGATTGCAGGTGGCGAAGGCAAGGGGGCTGACTTCTCTGTGATGGCTAAGTGTTTAATTCAATCTGTTAGCTTGCTCATCACCCTTGGCAAAGATGGTGATAAAATTGCTCGTTTGCACCCAAATAACGTAACAGTTCAGACTATCCAAGAGGCAGTTTTGGTGGCAGCTAAACACAGTCAGGCTGGTGATATTGTGATGCTCTCACCAGCTTGTGCCAGTTTAGACATGTTTGTTAGTTACCAGCAGCGGGGCGACTGTTTTGCCCAAGCTGTTGAGGCCCTAGCAGCATGAGTACTTTAACTGAAAATAAAGTTAGCACTCTTAAACAACTATTCGTGTCTAAATATGATAAAACCCAAGCGCCTAATAAAACCGATATACAGCCATATGATCACTCACTAGTACTCTTGGCAATTACTTTATTATCAATAGGATTGGTGGTGGTGACTTCAGCCTCAATGTCGGTAGCAGATAGGCTTTTTGGTAATCCATTTCACTTTGCTATTCGTCATAGTATCTATATTGTTTTGGCGATGATTTCAGCTATGGTCGTTATGCAAATACCTATGCGCTGGTGGTGTAAGAGTAATGTCTGGTTGTTACTTTTGACTGTGGTTTTATTAATTGCCGTATTGGTGATAGGTCGTAGCGTTAATGGTAGCACTCGTTGGTTGGTTATTGGGCCAATAACTATTCAAGCTGCAGAACCTGCCAAATTATTTTTCTTTTGTTATTTAGCTGGATATTTAGTGCGCCGGCACGAGGAAGTAACAGCGAATATAAAGGGATTTTTCAAACCCTTAGCGGTGTTTTTTGCTCTTGCTTTATTACTTCTATTACAACCAGACCTAGGCACGGTAGTGGTCATGTTATTTACGACTATTAGTTTGTTGTTTTTGGCAGGCGCAAAACTTTGGCAGTTTTTTGGCTTAGCCATCGCTGGGACTTCGGCGTTGGTGTTACTCATCGTTTTTGAAGAATATCGAGTACGACGTATTACTTCCTTCCTTGATCCATGGGCAGACCCTTTTGGTAGCGGTTATCAGTTGACGCAATCACTCATGGCATACGGTCGTGGTGATATATTTGGTCAAGGTTTAGGCAATAGTTTACAAAAACTTGAATATTTACCCGAAGCTCACACTGACTTTATAATGGCTATATTAGCTGAAGAGTTAGGTTTCTTTGGCGTTTTGACAGTCTTGGTTATCATGCTCGTTATCGTGATGAAAGCCATGATAATGGGTAATTTAGCGTTACGTAAAGAACGTCCCTTTGAAGCTTATTTAGCTTACTCGATTGGTATATGGTTCAGCTTACAAACGGCTGTCAATGTAGGTGCCAGTGCAGGTGTCTTGCCCACTAAAGGATTAACCTTCCCTTTACTAAGTTACGGCGGATCAAGTTTAATTATTATGTCAGTAGCGGTAGCCATTTTGGTACGCATAGATTTTGAAATGCGCGTAGATGGTATTCAAGCCATTAAAAGATCAGGTATGGCTAAAGGCAAAAAAAGAACATTAATTAGAAAAGCCAAGCAAGAAGTCAGCACTGTTATTGAGGACGTAATTGAAGAGGCGCTACCAAAGCCATCCGCCAACGCAAAAGCTGGAGGACTTTATGACTAAACGTTTACTTGTGATGGCAGGTGGCACGGGGGGGCATGTTTTCCCGGGTTTAGCTGTCGCTTCTGAACTGGTTACTCAAAACTGGCAAATTCATTGGCTTGGGACCTCTGGTCGTATGGAAGCTCAGATAGTCCCTCAAGCTGGTTATCAGATAAGTTTTATCGATGTAGTAGGCGTGCGTAAAAATGGTATCGTCACATTGTTACTGGCACCTTTCAAAATAATTAAAGCAATTATCCAAGCCCATAAGGTGATTAAACAATTTCAACCCCATGTAGTGATTGGTATGGGAGGGTTTGCAAGTGGACCAGGCGGTGTGGCTGCTTGGTTGAATCGATTACCTTTAGTCTTACATGAGCAAAATGCAGTACCTGGGATGACAAACAGACTGTTGTCACGGATCGCAAAAAAAGTGCTAACAGGGTTTGATAAAACTTTCCCAGAACAAAAGTTAAACCAAAATAGTAAATATACTTGGGTTGGTAATCCTGTTCGCATCGAGTTTGCAACACTACCTAAAAAAAATAGTATTGATTTACCTCTTAATTTACTTGTGGTTGGTGGTAGTTTAGGCGCGCAAGTGTTAAATGAAATGGTGCCTATGTCACTGGGCAATATTAAACAGATAAATGTCCGTCATCAAACCGGTGTTGGACATTTGGCAAAAGTACAAGAGGCCTACTCCCAGCAATCTATTGAACAAGATTTGTATAAAATCACTGAATTCATTGATGATATCCCTGCAGCATATGCTTGGGCTGACTTGGTCATTTGTCGAGCGGGTGCTTTGACTGTAGCTGAAGTCTCTGCTGCCGGAGTACCAGCAATATTTGTACCTTTGCCTCATGCCGTAGACGATCATCAAACAAAAAATGCTCAAACTTTAATCGAACTGAATGCAGCAGAGCTATTACCTCAAAGTGAGTTAACCGCTCATAATTTACGCTCGCTGCTAGAAAAATATGTGCAGTCACCAAATATACTTATTGAAATGGGTAAACGCGCTAAGACTGTTGCTCGTTTAGATGCTGCTAAAGAAGTCGCACATTATTGTATTAAATTAAGTGAGCTAGAAAAATGAAGATAAATACCCCAGCCCATTACCATGTGCCTGAGATGCGTAGGATTAAGCATATTCATTTTGTAGGTATTGGTGGTGCCGGCATGGGCGGCATTGCAGAAGTGCTACTTAACGAAGGTTATAATATTTCTGGGTCTGATCGCCAAGCCAATGGAATGACCCAAAGATTACATGATTTAGGTGCGACCATTTTTTTTGGCCATCTGGCCAGTAATATAGAGCAGGCAAACGTGGTAGTGGTATCAAGCGCAATTGATAATATTAATCCTGAAATAAGTGCTGCTATTGAAAAGCGTATTCCAGTAATACGCCGAGCAGAAATGTTAGCTGAACTGATGCGTTTTCGCTATGGTATTGCTATTGCTGGGACTCATGGAAAAACAACGACAACTAGTTTAATTTCAACTATTTTTGCTGAGGCTAAACTTGATCCTACTTTCGTCATTGGTGGCCTGTTAAATAGCACTGGGACGAATGCCAGATTGGGTGATAGTCAGTATCTAATTGCCGAAGCTGATGAAAGCGACGCATCTTTTGTGCATCTGCAGCCTATGGTCTCCGTTGTTACAAACATTGAAGCAGATCATATGGAGACCTACCAGGGTGATTTTCAGAAGATGCAGGATACCTACATTGATTTTCTGCATAACTTACCTTTCTACGGTTTAGCTGTGTTGTGTGTTGATGATCCGGTTATCCAAAAATTGTTACCACGGGTGGGTCGTAAATATCTTACCTATGGTGTGTCTGAAAAAGCTGATGTGCGTGCCGTAAATATTCAATTAGGCTTTAACAAAAGTTCCTTTGATGTGTCGCGTAAAAACTTACCATTACTTGCCATCACGGTTAATCTTCCTGGGCAACATAATGTACTAAATTCTTTAGCTGCTATTGCAGTTGCAAGTGATGAGGGACTAGAAGATACATATATAGTCAAGGCGTTGGCTGAATTTTCAGGTATTGGCAGGCGCTTCGAATTTCTGGGTGAGTATGTCACGTCTAAAGGCCAAGCTATTTTGATAGATGACTATGGTCATCATCCAACAGAAGTCGCAGCTACTATCGCCGTAGCTAGGAACAATTGGCCAGACAGGCGTTTAGTCATGGCCTATCAGCCTCACCGTTTTACTCGAACACGAGACTTGTATGAAGACTTTGTCAAAGTACTGTCGCAGGTAGATGTACTGTTGTTACTTGAAGTTTATTCGGCAGGTGAAGATGCGATAGATGGTGCAGATAGCCGTTCGTTGTGTCGTTCTATTCGTCAGCGTGGTCAACTCGAGCCCATTTATGTCTCAGATATTATTGAGCTTCCTAAATTACTATCTGAGAGTCTTAATGATCAAGATGTTGTTTTGACTCAAGGTGCTGGCAACATAGGACAAATCGCCAAGTTTTTACAAACAAGTAAATTAGAACCAGCAATACTAAGTAAAGGGTTACAGCCGTGAGTGATCAGCAGTTAACATCTACAGACTCTAACGATTATGGCAAAGTTGCCGTAATGTTTGGTGGTACCTCTGCTGAAAGAGAGGTGTCTCTGAATTCAGGAAAAGCCGTATTGTGTGGATTGCTTGATATGGGTATTGATGCCCATGCTTTTGACCCTGCTGAGCAACATTTAACACAGTTGCTGGCTGAAAAATTTGATCGCGTATTGATAATGTTACATGGTCGAGGCGGTGAGGATGGTTCACTCCAGGGGGCATTGCAACTCCTTAATTTACCTTATTCAGGAAGCGGCGTACTGGGATCTGCGTTGTGTATGGATAAAATTCGTAGTAAACAGGTTTGGCAGAGTTTAGGACTGCCTACTGCCAATTATAAAATAGCTGATAAAAGAAGTTTTGATGCGGGATCATGCGGAGCTATAATGACAGCGTTAGGTGATAAAGTCATGGTTAAACCTGCCCAAGAGGGATCTAGCATAGGAATGGCAAAAGCGAATAATGCGCTACAACTAGAAATAGCTATTCAAGACGCGTTTAAATACGATGATAAAGTCCTGATAGAGCAATTTATTCATGGTTCTGAATATACTGTTAGTATACTTAATGGTAAAGCTTTGCCATCCATTAGCATGTCCACCCCTCGTGATTTTTATGATTATACTGCAAAATATCAAGCGGATAGCACTGTGTATAGTTGCCCAAGCGGCTTGAACAATGAAGTAGAAACTATGCTAGGTGAATTAGCACTTGAAGCATTTGATGCCTTGGCTGGTTCAGGTTGGGGACGTGTAGATTTTATGCAAGATAAGTTAGGTCGGTTTTATTTGTTAGAAGCGAACACGGTACCAGGTATGACCGAAAAAAGTTTATTGCCAATGGCAGCCAAAAAGGCAGGGTTAAGTTTCGCCGAATTGTCTTTGTCTGTGCTTGCGACAACCGATGTTGTGAGGTGACTTTATGAGCCAATTACCCATACTGCAGATGCATCAAAAAACCCTTCATTTATATACGGGACTGATATTTTTCGTTTGTTTGCTGGTTTTTTTGGCTTTTGCCGTAGTCAAACTTAATAACTGGTTAGAAGATGAGCAACAAGCCCCAGTACAGAATATTGTGGTTTCAGGTGAAAGAATTTTTATTGATGAAAATAATATAAAAACATTGATTAAAAAAACACAACCTGGCAGTTTTTTTCAGTTAGATGTTAATCAAACGCATCAAGCAGTTGAAGCTATGGCTTGGGTATATCGAGCCTCAGTTCGTAAACGTTGGCCTAGTGGCTTAGAAGTTTTTGTGGTTGAACAACAGCCTGCTGCTATTTGGAACAGCGGTATGTTGCTTAATCAATATGGTGAAGTATTTGATGCAAAATTAAACAGTGCCTATCTGAATTTGAAACTAACATTGCCTAATTTATATGGACCAAGGGGAAGTGAACAAACAGCATTGCAGGGTTACCGTAATATGCAGTCGTTATTAGAAACGTCCAACTTGTATATAGTGGAAATGTTTTTAAGCGAACGTTTTGCTTGGAATGTTAAGTTGAATAATGGTATTAAACTGAATTTAGGGCGCACTGAATTTATTGATCGCTTACAACGATTTGTGGATCTATTGCCACTTATCTCACAACAAAACAGACAAGTTGACTACGTTGACTTGCGGTATGACACAGGCTTAGCTGTAGGCTGGCGATCCTCTCAGGAGGCAGTGTAAATGTGCCTATATAACCAAAGCAACATAACAACCAGATAATAAGTAATTAAATTAAGATGATTATGATGAGTTTGATGAGTTTGATAGTTGGGCAATATGTCTAAGGGTACAGAAAGAAAGCTAATTGTTGGATTAGATATAGGCACCAGTAATGTTAAAGCTATAGTGGGTGAGCTATTAAATGATAACTCTATTAGTATTGTGGGTGTAAGCTGCCATGCATCTAAAGGTATGGATAAGGGGGGCGTAAATGACCTTAACCTTGTGGTGCAATCAGTGAAACGTGCGGTACACGAAGTAGAACTGATGGCAGACTGCAGCGTTTCCTCTGTGTTTATGGCAATTTCGGGACGCCATGTTAAATGCCAAAACGAAGATGGCATGGTACCGATTAATAACCAGGAAGTGACTCAGGAAGATGTAGACAATGTAGTCCACGCGGCACGCTCTGTCCCTATTGCTGCTGAACGTCGTTTGTTACATGTACTACCTCAAGAATTTACAATCGACGTACAAGAAGGCATTAAAAATCCTATCGGTATGTCAGGTGTTAGAATGGAAGCGCAGGCGCATATTATTACTTGCGCTGACGATATGGCGAAAAATTTGGTGAAGTGCGTTGAGCGCTGTGAATTAGCTGCTGACCAATTAATTTTTTCGGCTCTGGCTTCCAGTTATGCTGTATTAACTGATGATGAAAAAGAATTGGGTGTGTGTGTCGTAGATATTGGGGGGGGGACTATTGATGTAGTGATCTACACAGATGGTGCTATTCGACATACTGCCGTTATCCCCGCAGCGGGAAACCAAATTACAAGTGATATAGCGAAGATATTCCGTACACCGATTAGCCATGCAGAAGAGATAAAAATTAAACATGCTTGTGCCTTAAAAAATTTGGTCAGCATGGAAGAAAACATCGAAGTGCACAGTGTGGGTGGTAGGCCATCTAGAGCTATGTCAAGACATACATTAGCAGAGGTGATTGAGCCTCGTTATCAAGAATTGTTTGAACTGGTGCATGATGAAATCCGTGCCAGTGGTTTAGAAGAGCAAATTGCTGCTGGCATAGTATTAACAGGTGGAACGTCAAAAATGGAAGGTGCGGTTGAATTTGCCGAAGAAATTTTTCAAATGCCAGTTCGTGTAGGTGAGCCTTTAGGAATGAAAGGGTTATCTGAATATGTTGAAGATGCAATATTTGCTACAGCTGTAGGTCTGCTGCAGTATGGAAAAGAACATGTATTAACCCAGCTTGCCATGAAAAACAGGGCAAACGAAAGCTTATGGCAACGGATTCAGAGTTGGTTTAAAGGTGAGTTCTAAAAATTTATTTTTGGGAGTAGACCTTTGATCAATAAAAAATGGGGAGTAAACAAGGATGAATTCCACACTGCTTTTAAGTACAAACCGGAGAGTAAAAATGTTTGAATTAATGGAAAGTCATAGTGAAGAAGCTGTAATCAAGGTTATTGGCGTTGGTGGCGGCGGTGGTAATGCAATAGAGCACATGGTGGCACAAAATATTGAAGGTGTAGAATTTATTGCCATCAATACTGATGCCCAAGTACTTCGCAGCTCTTCTGCAAACGTGACGTTACAAATTGGTTCTGGTGTTACTAAAGGCTTAGGTGCAGGTGCTAATCCTAATATCGGCCGCCAAGCTGCAGAAGAAGACAGAGAAACCATACGTCAAGCTCTTGAAGGCGCGGATATGGTATTCATCACTGCGGGTATGGGAGGTGGTACAGGTACTGGTGCGGCACCAGAGGTAGCCAAAATAGCCAAGGAGTTAGGTGTTTTGACAGTAGCTGTTGTTACCAAACCTTTCCCATTTGAAGGAAAAAAGCGTACAGACTTTGCCGAACAAGGCATCGAGGAGTTATCTAAGTACGTTGATTCATTGATCACTATCCCTAACGAAAAATTACTCAAAGTGATGGGTAAAGGCACACCATTGCTTCAAGCTTTTAGTGCTGCTAACGATATTTTAAGTGGTGCTGTACAAGGTATTGCAGAACTTATTACACGTCCTGGTCTGATCAATGTGGATTTCGCCGATGTAAGAACTGTTATGTCTGAAATGGGTACTGCAATGATGGGCCATGGCAGTGCATCCGGTGAAGATCGTGCAGAAGAAGCTTCAGAAAGTGCTATTGCTTGTCCACTTTTAGAAGATATCGATTTATCTGGTGCTCGCGGTATTTTAGTTAATATCACTGCTGGTCCTGATTTTTCTATTGATGAGTTTGAAACTGTGGGTAATGCTGTTAAAGCCTTTGCATCTGAAAACGCCACAGTGGTAGTGGGTACCGTAATCGATATGGATATGACTGACGAATTGCGTGTTACGGTCGTAGCAACCGGTATTGGTGCTGAAAAGAAACCAGATATTTCATTGGTATCTAATAGAGCAAACAAAGTGATGGTTGATAATAATGAGTTCAAATTTCAGGCTAATGGCTCGCATGCAATGCCAAGTTCGAATGTGGTACCAGAAGTTTCAAAAACGGTAGCTATCGAAGAGAAACCTTTACAAGGGAATGATTTGGAATATTTGGATATTCCAGCATTTTTACGTAAACAGGCTGACTAGGTATTAAACTGAATTACTTAGTAATGAATATGTCGAAAGTCTGTCTAATTAACTATCACGTTAAATATGACAGATTTTTGACAATGCTTAGCATATTTAGTAATATGAATTCCGCTTTTTATACTGCTAAGCGAAAGGGTTATGATTAAACAACGCACTATAAAACAGTCTGTGCAAGAAACCGGTATCGGTTTACATAAAGGTGAGAAGGTCACTATGACTCTCCGTCCAGCGCCAGCGAATACGGGTATAGTATTTCGACGGGTTGATCTTGAGCCTTATGCTGACATACCCGCACGCGCAGATGCTGTAGGCAATACTATGCTGTGCACATGCATCAGTAACGCCGACGGTGTGACAATTTCTACAGTTGAACATTTAGCGTCTGCTTTGGCAGGGTTAGGTATAGATAATATTATTGTAGAAGTTAATAGTGACGAGTTACCTATTATGGATGGTAGCGCAAGTCCCTTTATTTTTTTACTGCAATCAGCAGGCATTGATGAAATTAATGCACCAAAACAGTTTATAAAGATCAATAAAGCAATAAAAGTTGAAGACGGTGATAAATGGGCTGAGCTTCGTCCCCATAATGGTTTCAGAGTTGATTTTAGGATTGATTTTGAACACCCAGTGATCAGTCAAACTCGTCAACATATGGTACTAGACTTTGATTCTTCGTCTTATGTAGATGAGGTAAGTCGTGCACGTACATTTGGTTTTATGAAAGATCTTGAATACATGAATTCACACAACTTAGCATTGGGTGGAAGCATGGAGAATGCTGTGGCGTTAGACGAATATCGGGTGCTTAACCCTGAAGGTTTGCGATACCCTGATGAGTTTTTAAAACACAAAATACTCGATGCTATTGGTGACTTGTATCTAGGTGGCCACAGTATCATTGGTGAATTAGTGGCTTATAAAACAGGTCATGGTCTAAACAATAAATTGCTGAATGCATTATTAAGAAGTCAAGAATGTTGGGAATTTGTTAGCTATGACACCCCAGAAGAGATGCCTATATGCTTTGTATCAGCGTTATTAGTAAACTAGTTTTGGGTGCGCTTTTCAGTTTAGCTAGCTAAATATTTTTCAACACTGACCAATAATAACTGATTTAACTGTGTGTTATTATTAAGAATATTAAATAAATTTTTTAAATTTCGATGAAAAGCATGCTTAGATGGCATCCTAAACGCATGAAAAACCAGCAAAGCATCGGGATGGGTAATTACGAAGTCTTGTCAACTCCTGTTTTATAAATTAAACCTAATTTTTATTGAGTTTATATTGAAAAGGTAGTTGCTGGTAATGAAAATAGCGTTACTTTTAGAAGTAATAAAACACGATTTTTGATACATATTGATAAGCAAAATTAGTGTCGATGTTATTAGCTGTAAGTAAATTATTTCTTATTTCCAGTCGCTCAGCTCATTCTCTAAAATAAATATTACTATGAGCCAGTATGCAAAAATAAGCTTAGTTCAATAGACCGAATAGCTTGTTAACTCATCACTTATACTAAACATTGAATGACGTGTGTGATGCAAAAAATAGCTATTATACAGCGTTAAATTTAGCGCTTAGACGCATAGGGTCAAGGTCAGTCGAACAGGTGAGGCTTAATCCTGATGAGTTTAATTTTGATTAAATCTCTATTGTGGATGGACTAATTAATATTGTCTCGATTGAAGTTCATGTTTAAGATGCGTTTTTGTCACAAATGACTGACATGTTCTAAAATATTCAAAATAAAGTACAAAAGCTTACAGCCCTTGAATCTATCGTGTTAAGTAACTATATAGAACGATGTAGTAGATTAGAAGGTAGGCCTGTTTCTTCCGGTTAATTATCTTCTTACTGCATCCGTAAAGACTCTTTCAGTGGCTTGCCATTAATACATGAAGGACTCAATTCTGCGGAGCAAAAAAGCGATTTGGTCCTTGCTACCGGCGTAGGTATGATATGTGAATTGGTTCTCGTCATACATATGGCAATTTAGTTGAAATAGAACACGGAGATGGTTTAGTAACAAGGTACGGGCACAATAAAGAAGTTAATGTTAAGATTGATGATGTGACTAAAGGATAAGCTATTGCAGGAATGGGCAATACAGGTCCTTCTACTAGTGCTAATGTGCATTACGGGATTATACACAAAGGTAAACATCAGTATTCTTCGCCTTGGGTATACCGCAAAAGCTCCTAAAAGTTTGCATAAGTTATAAACATATACACATATAAACGACAATCGGCTCATATGAGCCGATTGTTTTATTTAATACAGGGTTTGTTCATAAGTTGTCCGCAATTTGTCTGCAATTAAAATTATTAACCATTTAGATTGGAAGCTGCAAATCGATGTTTTCTAGTATTTTCACCAAAATCTTCGGAAGTCGTAACGACCGGACAGTAAAAAAGCTAAGTAAGTCGGTTGAGCTTATTAATCAGCTAGAAACAGAGTATGAAGCCTTAACTGATGAACAGCTTAAAGACAAAACTAGCGAATTTAAACAACGTCTAGACAAAGAGCAGACCACAGAAGATATTATGGTTGAAGCCTTTGCAGTAGTGCGTGAAGCAAGTAAACGAGTGTATGGAATGCGTCATTTCGATGTGCAAATGCTCGGTGGTCAAGTATTACACCAAGGTGAAATTGCTGAAATGCGAACCGGTGAAGGTAAAACGTTAACTTCAACTTTGCCTTCCTACCTTAATGCTATATCAGGTAAAGGTGTACATGTTATTACCGTTAATGACTATTTAGCCAGCCGCGATGCTGACTGGAGCAGAGCATTATTTGAATTTTTGGGTTTGACGGTAGGCTGTAATATTCCGGGTATGAATCATGAGCAAAAAATAGAAGCTTATGCTGCCGATATCACTTACGGTACAAATAACGAATTTGGTTTTGATTACCTTCGGGATAACATGGCGTTTAGCCCTGGCGACCGTGTCCAGAAGTCTCTGCATTTTGCTGTAATTGATGAAGTGGATTCGATTCTTATCGATGAAGCTCGGACGCCTCTTATTATTTCTGGACAGGCTGAAGACAGTTCAGAGTTGTATCGCAAAATTAATGTCATCATTCCTGAGCTCACTAGACAAGAAAAAGAAGACGAAGAAGGTGAGACAGGAGACGGTCATTACACTATTGATGAGAAAGGTAAACAAATCCATTTAACAGAAAATGGTCAGATATTTGTAGAGCAAATATTACAGCGTGAAGCCATATTATCCGAAGAAGAATCTTTATTTGCTGCTGCTAATATTTCATTACTACATCATGTTAATGCGGCATTACGGGCACACAAACTGTTTTCAAAAGATGTCGATTACATTGTTAAAGATAACGACATTGTGATCGTTGATGAGCACACTGGGCGCACCATGGAAGGACGTCGTTGGTCTGAAGGTTTGCACCAAGCAATAGAAGCCAAAGAAGGCGTTAATATTCAAAATGAAAACCAGACTTTAGCCTCTATTACCTTTCAGAACTACTTCCGTTTGTACGATAAGCTTTCTGGTATGACAGGTACTGCTGATACTGAAGCATTTGAATTCCAGAGTATTTACGGTTTAGATACGGTTGTCATTCCTACTAACCAACCTATGGTACGCGATGACAAAGCAGATTTGATTTTCTTAACGGCTGAGGAAAAGTACGAAGCGATAGTTGAAGATATTAAAGACTGTGTTAAACGTGGTCAACCAGCTTTAGTGGGCACAGTGTCCATAGAAAATTCAGAGTTAATTTCAGGCATTCTTAAAAAAGCAAAGATCGCTCATAAAGTATTGAATGCTAAATTCCACGAACAAGAAGCCGATATTATTGCCCAAGCGGGCAAACCAGGGGCTATTACTATTGCCACTAACATGGCAGGCCGTGGAACTGATATTGTTTTAGGCGGAAATTGGCAGGCTGAGATTGATAAAATTCATGATCCTAAACCAAGCAAAGTTGAAAAGATTAAAGAAGATTGGAAAATTGCCCATGATGCCGTCTTAGCGTCAGGAGGTCTGCATATCATAGGTACAGAACGCCATGAATCACGAAGAATAGATAACCAGTTACGTGGTCGTTCAGGTCGTCAAGGTGATGCGGGCTCTTCCCGTTTTTACTTGTCTTTAGACGATGCGTTAATGCGTATCTTTGCCTCTGAAAAAATGGGTAATATGATGAAACGTCTGGGTATGGAACGGGGTGAAGCCATAGAACATCCTTGGGTGACGCGGGCTATTGAAAACGCTCAGCGTAAAGTTGAAGGACGTAACTTCGACAGTCGTAAACAATTATTAGAGTATGACGATGTTGCGAATGATCAACGCAAAGTTATTTACGAACAGCGCAACGAATTACTAGATGAAGGTGAAATCAGTGACACAATTAAAGTGATCCGTGAGGATGTTGTCAACGGCATACTTGATCAATATATTCCGCCTCAATCATTAGAGGAAATGTGGGACATTGCTGGATTAGAAGAACGTTTTAAAGCTGAATTTTTGACCGACATGCCGGTACAAAATTGGCTTGACGAAGACGATAAGCTTTATGAAGAAAAACTTCGTGAGCGAGTGTTAGAAGAAGTATCTGCTGCGTACAAAAGAAAAGAAGAAATTGTCGGCCCAGAAGTTATTAGGCAATTCGAAAAGGCGGTGATGCTGCAAAATCTTGATAGCAATTGGAAAGAACATCTAGCCGCTATGGATCACTTGCGCCAAGGTATTCATTTACGTGGTTATGCGCAAAAAAATCCTAAACAAGAATATAAACGTGAATCTTTTGAATTGTTTACTGAGATGCTAGAAGCCCTGAAAGTCGAGGTTGTTACTATCTTGAGTAAGGTACAAGTTAAAGCCCAAGAAGACGTTGAAGCGGTAGAAGAAAAAAGGCGTCAGGCGGATGACACTCCAAAGAATTTTGAACACAAATCAGTGAGCGAGCCAGAAAAGCCTAACGCTGCTTTACGCCAAGGTCCTAAAGTAGGTCGAAATGATATTTGTCCATGCGGCTCGGGTAAGAAGTACAAACAGTGTCATGGTAAATTGAGCTGAAGCACAGGTTTACAAACTTAAAAAAGGTCGGGCTTATGTCCGACCTTTTTTGTTTATACAGGTTTTTTATTAAATGCAGGGATCCAAAATGAAGGTAGTCGACGTTGCAGTGGGCGTAATCAAACGCGGCAATAAAATCTATATCAGTAAACGCGCTGACGGCTTACACCAAGGCGGTAAGTGGGAGTTCCCCGGTGGTAAACGTGAGGCTTATGAAACTATTGAGCAAGCCCTTAGCAGAGAATTGTTAGAAGAAATTAGTATAAAAGTCACTAAACAAAGCCATTTTATGCTGATTGAACACGACTATGGAGATAAAAAGGTACGTTTAGACGTGCGCTTGGTAGAAGGGTTTGAAGGTAAGGAACACCATCAAGAAGGTCAACAAAGTCAATGGGTCGAAATTAATGACCTAAGGCAATTCACTTTTCCAGATGCTAATAAAGTGATTATTGATAAATTAGTTAGTTTATTGACTGTAAGTAAATAGAGATAACTAACCAAAATTCGAAGACATCACTGGGATGTCTCCTCTTTAAATAAGTTAACAATCAGTATTACAATTTAACGATTAACTTACCTTTGTTACCGCCGGTTAGTAATAAGTTTAGACCATCAACAGCTGACTCTAATCCACTTAATACATGGGCGCGGTGTTTGATTTTTCCTTGCATCACATAAGGGGTGAGCTTGGCTACTAGCGCTGGCACTTTGTCGTAGTGGTCGGGCATAGTAAAGCCTTGGATCGACAGGCGTTTTTTGATGATGGGGATCCAGTTAGGTCCGGCGCTAGGAGTTTCAGCGGTATAATCTGCAATCATGCCGCACACCACTACTCTGCCATGGGCATTCATATGGTCGATGGCGTGATGTTGAATTGGGCCTCCGGTATTTTCAAAATAAATGTCCACTCCTTTAGGTGCTAACTGGGTTAACTTGGCGTCAATATCATCTGTTTTGTAGTTAATCGCACCATCAAACCCTAAGTCACTGACTATCCAGTCACATTTTTCGTCAGAGCCCGCTACGCCAATCACGTTTAATCCTTCTGCTTTGGCTAGTTGACCCACTATAGAGCCAACAGAGCCTGCAGCTCCACTGACTACTATGGTTTCGCCAGTTTTAGGGTGACCACAACCAAACAAACCCTGAGTTGCGGTTAGGCCAGGCAGAGCAAAGACAGATAAGACCATCTCAGCATCTAATCCAGCTTGTACTTTTCTAAGGCCATCACCAGCACACAATAAATACTCAGTCCATCCCATCATGCCCATTACCCGCTCACCTACAGCAAAGTCAGGGTGATTACTTTCGATTACCTCACCGATGCCTGAGGAGCGCATTACGTCGCCTAAACCAACAGGTGGGATATAACTTTCTGTATCTGGACTCATCCAACCCACCATGGCGGGATCTAAAGACATATGGGTTTGTTTAACCAAAATTTGTCCTGGACCTGCGCTAGGTATAGGCTTTTGTACGATTTCAAAAAGATCTGCACCTATTGGGCCAGAGGTAGGACGGGCAACAAGGTTAATCGCGGTAAATGTGCTCATATTTGGAACTCCAGTGTGTGATCGCCATAAAGGCAATGATGTATGTGGCTCAGTATTACTTAATAAAAAATCGAGATATATAGCTGAAAAGGGCTATCTTTATTGTTATAAAGACAATAATGTAATTTCAATCTAATATTTGAGGAAATAATGGATCAATTCAGGGCGTTAAGGTATTTCAGCAAGGTTGCAGAAACGGGCAGTTTTACTAAGGCTGCAGTTATATTTGGTGTGCCGCCTTCATCGTTGTCAAGGCGGGTGGCAGACTTAGAAAATAGTTTAGGTGCGAACTTGTTAAAGCGTTCTACCCGTGAAGTTAAACTAACAGAAGTGGGCCAGCGTTATTATTCTCAAGTACTGGATATTCTTCATCAGCTTGAGCAAAGCAATGAGGCGGTGCGGTGCTATCAAGCGAAACCTATGGGGCATTTACATATTAGTTCGATGGTGGGATTTGGCGAGCGTATTTTGTTGCCATTACTTGATGAATTTAGTCAGCTTTATCCTGATATTGTCCTAGACGTGAGTCTTAGTGACGAACTATCTGCATTAAGTCGTGATGATGTTGATGTGGCCATTCGCGGAGGTTATGCACCAAATGAAAGAGTGTTGGCAATAAGACTAATGGGGAATCAATTTGTTCCAGTGGCAGCACCGAGCTATTTAAAAAAAATGGGTAAACCGCAATATGCAACTGAATTAAAACAACATAAAGGTTTATATTTTCGCACGCCCAATGGTCCTACACCTTGGCTAAGTTACATCAATAGTCAATGGCAAGATGTCTCAGCCCCTCAGGTAGCGGTTTCCAATAATGGAAAATGGTTAGGTGACTTGGCTGCAAAAGGGAAGGGCATATTAATGGCGCCACGTTGGGCGGCGGCACATTATTTAGCAAGCGGTCAATTAGAAGAACTGGTGTTAGAGCCACCAGTACAAATTAACCAAAATAACGCTATGGCTATCTATTTATTGTATCAAAAGCAACGATATTTAGTACCTAAAGTAAAAGCAGCGGTGGATTTTTTAGTGGCCAGGGTCAAGGACTAAGCTTAAGTAAATCTAGAATTTAATTTGACATTTATTCGTCAAACTAAGATCTTAGTTTATCTTAATGCTTAATGTTTAAATTGATGTCCATGCACTTTAAAAAAACTATTTATAAAATTCTTGTTTTTGTAGTCATTCTTGTTGTTATTGTTTTTTTTGTACTTTTTCCAGCCCAATTAGATAAACAAACTAATCTGTTACATGAATCGATTTTACCTGTGATATCCGAACAAGCTAAAACCTTGCATGGGCAATTGTTTATTGGTGACTGGCACAGCGATACATTATTGTGGAAAAGAGATTTGATGGATAAGCATGATTATGGTCATGTGGATATTCCTAGATTGCAGCAAGGCAATGTTGCTTTACAAATGTTTACTACTGTAACTAAGTCTCCAGACGGTCTTAACTACGAAGGCAATAGTAGTGATGCCAGTGACAATATTACGAAACTGGCGTTAGTGAGTCTTTGGCCTATAAATACTTGGAATAGCTTGGCTGAGAGGGCATTGTTTCAAGCAAGTAAAGCACGAGAGTTAGTTGATGAGTTTCCTCAGCAAGTTTCACTTATTACTTCAAAAACTGATCTCTCAGAATTTATAATACAACGACAAGTAAACCCTCAATTATTAGGTATGTTGTTAGGCACCGAAGGCTCCCATGCATTAGATGGTGATTTGCGCAACATTCAACGTTTATTTGATAGTGGTTTTAGAATGATGAGTTTACAGCACTTTTTTGATAACAAATTAGGGGGCTCATTACACGGAGTAAGTGGTAAAGGTTTAACAGAATTTGGACGAGAAGCGCTGCAACGAATGTTATCTTTGGGCATTATGCTGGACGTATCTCATTCTTCTGAACAAGTGGTAAAAGACGTATTGACTATCAGCACTCAAGCTTTATTGGTTAGTCACACTGGTTTCTACGGACATTGTCCTTCACCAAGGAATATTTCTGATGAATTAATGCAGCAGATTGCCTCTAAAGGAGGCTTGATAGCCGTGGGATATTGGGATGGTGCAGTGTGCGAATCTAATGTCAACGAAATTGCTAAAGCCATTAAGTATGGCATTGAACTAGTAGGAAGTGAACATATTGCTCTTGGCTCAGACTATGACGGTGCTATTAGCGCACCTTTTGATACATCTGAATTAATTTATTTAACACAAGCACTGTTAGATTTAGACTTGAGTGAACAACAAATCAAACAAGTCATGGGTGAAAATATGCTGAGATATTTAACATTACACCTACCTGATTAAGTCATCTGTGTAACGTCAAAGAAATTACTCACTCAAGTGATGCTCTAATTAAAATTTAATCAAAGGTAAACAGACCCTAGTGGAATATTATCAACTAAATCAAGCTAATCTCATCGATTATCTAAAATCGCTTCACGAAATCCAGCCACGTTTTTCATCTTTTGATAACGTATTGGTTCAAGAAATAAACGATGGCAACATGAATTACGCCTTTGTTGTGATCAACACATTAGACGTAAATCAATCGATATTCGTTAAGCAAGCTCCCCCTTATATAAAAGTATTAGGTAAGGAGTGGCCCTTGACCCGTCAGCGTATGACTGCTGAAATAAATGCATTAAACTACCAATCTCGCGTATGTCCGGGCATGGTGCCAGAGGTGTATTACCAATCTGAAGCTTTGTCAGTGCTTATTATGCAAAACCTAAATCAACACGCTATTTTGCGAACCGAGCTTATACAAGGGCGATATTTGCCTAGGTTGGCAGAAGATTTATCTACTTTTCTGGCAGAAACATTATTTTATTCCTCCGATTTTGCTTTGCCATCTGCAGAAAAAAAAGCGATGGTCAATAAAAGTGGCAATCAGGATATGTGTAAAATCACTGAGGATTTTATCTTTACGTATCCTTTTGAGCATCATGAAATGAATGATTACAACCCTGCGCTATCGCAGTCAGTTATCGATTCAGTTCAAAAAGAACCTAATGTTAGAGCCCATGTTGCACAAATGAAGTATGTGTTCATGAATAAGCCTGAAGCCTTATTGCATGGAGACTTCCACACCAGTTCAGTTATGGTAAACCCAGGACAAACCTTTGTAATTGATCCTGAGTTTTCTTTTGCAGGTCCTATGGGGTTTGATATTGGTGCACTCATTGCTAATTTATACTTAAACTACTTTTCACATGCACATCAGTCATCGGTCGAATCTGTCAATTACAGTCAATGGTTGCTACAGACAATTGACGACCTTTGGTATAAATTTGAAACTAAGTTTTTATCTTTGTGGTCAGAACATGAGCAGTCTCCACAAAATGCTTTTATGGGTAAAGACTTGGCAGGTGACAGTCATCAAACCTTTAGACATATATTTTTGCAGCAAGTATTCAGTGATACCTTGGGTTTTGCAGCATGTAAGATGATACGTAGAGTTTTAGGTGTGGCTAAAGTGGCTGATTTTATGCAATTTGAGGACCAATGCCTTAGAGCAAAATTAGAAACCCAAGTCCTTAAAATGGCCACAACCATGTTAGTTAACCGTCAAGCTTATACAAATATTGCTGATGTGAATAAGTTGGCAGTGAATGTCAGGTCGGATTAGAAACATGAGTGAACATGCACTTCAATATCAAGCCAAAAATATTTGAATCACGGATGTCACAGACAACACAGAGCAAAATACGATTTGAATTTTCTCTGTGCCTTTTCTGCTCTGTCTAGTTCAAAATGTCCTATAACATGACTATTTCATCATCCTTTAAATGGCGTACAACAGGGCTGTTTTCAGCATCGGCAAATGCTGCGTCTAAAAGCGATGATCTATATGCGATGGGTGCACGGAAGTTGGGGTGAGTAAATATGTAAGTTTGTCCTGACTGAAGCGCCTCTACTACACGTTGGGCTAGAACTGAGGCGGGAATACCAGATTCAACTAGAGCTTTTGCTTTGTTATGACCATTTCCAGATTTGATTTTATCGGCACCCTGTTCCTTGACTGCTTCATATTTAGGTTGAAGATTACGTAGTGACTCATGGATCCGGGTTTTAACAAAGGCAGGGCACAGAGCCGACACGGCAATTTTGTGTTTCTTTAATTCAATAGCCCAGCTTTCTGACATAGAAACTACTGCTGCTTTTGACGCGGCATAAGCCCCTGAATAAGGTACACCATTCATACCAGCCATGGAGGCTACGTTAATGATCCAGCCGCCTTGGCCATGGCGCTTCATAGAAGGACCAACTGCCTGAGTGCCGTTTACAACACCCATTACATTCACATCCATGACCCATTTCCAAGTTTCGATTTTTGTATCTTCTATTGAACCGGGCATACCCCCTACACCGGCGTTATTCACTAACATATGAATGTCGCCAAACTTCTCTTCTGTAGCAGTGACCGCGTCCTGCCACTGTTGGTAATTTGTGACGTCAAGTGGGCATGCCAATACTTGGATATTAGCGTCTTGTAATTTTTTCTCTGCCTTTGCGAGTTGTTGTTTATCGATGTCAGCAATAACTATTTTCATGCCTAATTGCCCAAATTCTTCCGCAAGTGCAAAACCAATTCCCCCCGCTCCACCGGATATAATGGCCGTTTTACCCGTAAATTCGTTTGACATAATGGTATTCCTCGATAATTTGGCGTATTAAATTTGTGTGTATGTCTGAATATTAAGAGGTGATTGAATTCAGAAACACTTTATTTAGCGAATTGGAAAGGCTTCATAGAATGAATGTTGTACGCTTTTTTGGGTGTGTAAACGCAACTTAAATCACGTCACTTTTAAATGTGTTTCGTTGCAGCCGCTTAGACTCGATTTGATATTTGAAAGCAGACACACTTGAGCTCATCTGATAGCCGACATTGTGCCAATTGCAGTCATAGTGGTGACTGGATAAAGCTGGTTTTGATATTCCTGTAGGCCACTCTTGCGGGCCGTTCGCTGGTCCAGATGTCGTTGACTGTTTCAGTTCCGACACTGTCTGACTTATGGGTTAGAAAGAGCGAAGCACTGCTTGCATTTGCAGTCATAGCCATGAGCCAATTAAACGGCTTTTAACGGTCTGCTATGTCGTAAAGGACTAGATGGTGCATGAGATAAAACCTCAAGAACATATTCTAATATTTGAAACAATGCGAAAATACTGATCGTCCACTTACATTGGTAAATGCTAAAATATGTAAAAATCCTGACTGTCTACTTCTCGCTCACCGGTGACTGTAACGCTCGGTTAAACCTAATTTAAAAATTGTCAGGTTGAGTCAGGACTATTTCAGTGTGGTTTTTTCAGTTTAGTTGACTGTTTCAACCCCGTTAGTGGTGCCAATTAATACTATGTCAGCGCCACGATGAGCGAATAATCCATTCGTCACCACACCTACTATGGCATTGAGCTGCCTTTCAAGTTCGACTGGGTTTAGAATTTTTAGATTATATACATCCAAAATAACATTACCGTTGTCTGTGACGACACCTTGGCGATAGTCGGGGTCGCCACCAAGTTTGACTATTTCTCTGGCCACATAAGAACGAGCCATGGGGATCACCTCAACGGGTAATGGAAATTGACCTAGTATAGGTACTTGTTTAGTATCATCAATAATACAAATAAACTTCTCAGCTACAGCAGCAACAATTTTTTCTCTTGTAAGGGCAGCACCGCCACCCTTTATCATATGTTTGTGCTGGGTTATTTCGTCTGCCCCATCTACATATATATCGAACTTGTTTACTGAATTCAGATCAAACACTTCAATACCCATAGCCTTCAAACGTTCAGTGGAGGCCTCTGAACTCGACACTGCACCTTGAATTTTATGTCTTACAGCAACCAGAGCATCGATAAAATAGTTAACCGTGGAGCCTGTGCCAACACCCACAATTGCGCCATCTTTTATGTATTGTAACGCTGCATGGGCTGCATCTTTCTTTTTATCATCTTGAGTCATTTGTTTATAGGTCCTAATATTTGGAAACACATTGATGGCTATTAGTGTAACGCAAGCTGCGGTTCAGTCGACATTAAAAAAGTGATCTGGCGTGGCAATGCCATTTAATGGAATATCCCAGCTATCGGTGAGCAACTTATCAGTTTGTTGGCAGGTATGTGCTAAACCAATGAGTTGGGTGGATAGTGAGTCACGGCTGATCGGCGCTAAAGTGCGATCGTAATATCCGCCCCCCATGCCTAATCTATTGCCTTTAGCATCAAAGGCAACCAAGGGGGTGAGTATCAATTCAATATTGGCCAGTGGGCAGATATTTTGGGTGGTCACTATTGGCTCTTTAATCCCATAACAGTTTTTACGGGTAGGCGAATTGGGGAGATAGTTAACAAACAGTAAATGCCCTTTACTAAAAGGATGTAGTACAGGTAGTAACACGCACTTACCTTGTTGCCAGCAATAGTTAATAATTGCCTTAGAGTCTATTTCTCCATCATTTGCAATATAACAGGCAATGGTTTTTGCTTGAGGGAGTGTGGTTAATGAAATACAGGTCGTTAATAGCTTATTGGCCGCTGTGGATTGTTGCTGGGCCGATAATGCTTGACGTTTTTTACGATACTCTATGCGTATTTTATGTCTTTGCACTATGTTTAAACCTACTAATTTATATACTGACTGAAACTGGAATAAAGCGGTTTAGAGCTTGGATAAGTTTTTCTTTTTCCAAAGGCTTACACAAATACTCATCCCAAACTTTGTCATTTTCATCAAACTTATGCTGGTTAAATGCATCAGCCGATAAAGCAACGATCGGAATATTTGGATACATATTTTTAATCTGTTCAGAGGCTTGGCGACCATCCATACCGGGCAAATGAATGTCCATGAAAATCAAATCGAAGTGTCTATTATTGGCTATCTCAATAGCCTCTTCCCCTGTCCTAACGATAATGATTGGTAAAGCCAACGATTCAAATACTGCTAGCATAACCGCTTGATTGATCTTGTTGTCTTCTACAACTAATACTTTACTACTCAAGTTAAAACTTGCCTGTTCGGGTGATTGATTGACATCTTGCTGCAAAGTGGTGGTATCAGTTTGCTGTGGTAAAATCACTCTAAAGATACTACCTGAGCCTAGGGTACTGAGAACCTTTATTGTACCCCCTAAAATCTCGACTAAACCTTGTGTAATCGATAAACCTAAGCCACTACCTTCGGAACTCTTGGCCTGTCCTACTTGTTGAAATTTAGTAAATAGCTTTGCTTGATCTGCGGATGAAATACCTGCCCCTTGATCGGCAACTGTAATCATAAGATTTTCATTATTAAAAGAAAATTCTACCTTGACCCATTTACCGCTATCAGTAAACTTAATCGCGTTGTGCACTAAGTTGGTAATGATCTGGCTGATTTTAGCTTGGTCGATAACTAAATAGGTCGATAGTCTATCGCTAACATTTACCGAAAATACTACCTCTCTTTCGTTGGCTGTAATGGCTAACATGCCTTCTAAATCTTTAATAAACTCTCTTATGCAAGTCGGTTCAAGTTGAACCTGCATCATTCCCGCTTCAATTTTATTTAAATCGATCACTGAGTTAACTACGCTTAGCAGCCGTCTGCCTGAGTAGTCAATATGGCCTAAATATTCAGGGAAATTTGCAGGTAATTTTTGATATTTAATATCATCTAACATCAAGCGGCTAAAACCAATAATTGCATTGAGTGGGGTGCGCAGCTCATGACTCATATTAGATAAAAATTCGGTTTTATGTTCGTTGGCTTGTTTTAGCTCCTTTATTTTTTGTCGCAATTCCATTTGTGAAATGACCGATCTGCCCAAGACTTCAAGGGCCTGACGCTGATCACTGGTCAACTTATTGGGTTTGTCATCAATCACGCATAATGTGCCAATCGCATGCCCGTCTTGGCTGACTAGAGGTGTACCTGCGTAAAACCGAATATTTGGTGCAGAGGTAACCAAAGGATTATCGAAAAAGCGCTTATCTTGTAGTGTATCACGTACTTCAAAAATTTCTTTTTGATGGATGGCATGGGCACAAAAAGCGATATCTCTTGAGGTTTCTTCTTTGTCCATACCCACTTTAGATTTAAACCACTGCCTGTTAGGATCAATTAAGCTGATTAAAGTTATGGGGGCATCACAAATTTGTGCAGCAAGTTGCGTTAAGTCGTCAAACATTTTTTCAGCTTCAGTGTCTAATACTTCATAGTCGTAGAGAGCTTTTAAACGAGCGGCTTCGTCTGCTGTTGGAGGAGCAATTTTCATGATGTATCTAATTGGTCTCGCATTAGAGAGAGACCATAACATAGTTAATTATTCCACTAAACCCTACAAGTTTCTGTAGGTATCTAAATACAATTGGGTCAAACGTTTATTCTCTACCTTAGTGGCGACATTGATTGTTTGTGCATTGAGCCAATCAGGGCTAGCAGTGGTGTTAGGCAGCGCAACCGAAGTTTGACCAATGTTTAAAGGATCGGTAGAAACTCTTACATGACCGGTTTTTAATTCAAATAAGCTAGGGTCAACTAAATGCGCAAGAGGCATTGCGTCGTGGAAAAAACACACATCTTCGTCTCTATTCTGAGAATAGAATTTCACATAAAATTGTGCTGCATCATGAACAAAACCGCCCAGTTTAGGATTGTTTTGTTTAAGCTGACTTAAAAATTCAGGTTTAAACGGGCAAGAGTTGGTAACATCTAGGCCAAACATGTTTAACTTCCATGGCGCACCAAACACAATGTCAGCTGCGTATGCGTCATTCCAAATATTGGCTTCTGCCACAGGTGTAACGTTCCCTGGTACAAACGCTGCACCACCCATCACTGATACTGCTTTGAGTAAATTAGGCAGTTCAGGTTCAAGACGTAAAGCCAGCGCTAAATTGCCTAATGGGCCAATGGCCACAACCGTGATTTCACCGGGATATTCACGTGCCATATCCACAATAAACTGCGCCGAACTACGAGGATCTAACTCACCCTTTGCAGCGGGGTAATTGATGTTGCCAAAGCCATCATCGCCATGTACAAAATGTGCATATCCCGACTCTTTTCCTACCCACGGCATACCAACACCTTTACATACAGGAATATCTTTGCCAGCTAAGGCACATAAAGTAATCGCATTTTTTGCTGCCATGTCAACAGGTACGTTACCAAATACAGTTGTCAGCCCTAAAACATCGATTTCAGGGTGCTGAAAGGCAAAGAAAATTGCCATTGCGTCATCAATACCTGGATCGGTGTCTAGTATAATTTTGTGGCGCATTTATTATCTCTCTGAAAGGTTATTGCTTAGCAAGAAAACGATTTACGTCTTCTTTGTTAGGTATAGATTGTGCCGCACCCATTTTCATTACGGTCAGTGCAGACGCTGCGCAAGCACGAATTAACGCGGTTTTTGAATCGGTATGGTTACTGTAAGCAGATAAAAAATAGCCAATGAATGTATCGCCTGCTGCTGTTGTGTCCACTGCGTTTACTTTAAAAGCGGGCACATCAATTGTTTTGTCTTTTTTGAGCATACGCACCCCAGCTTTACCCAAGGTAATCAGTACCTCAGCATGTGGCCAATCTTGACGAAAGTAGTCTTCTATTTTATCTAATTCTTTGCGCCCAGAGATCTCTTCGGCTTCCACTTGGTTAACAATGAGTAAATCAATACATTCGTGTGGTAGATATTTGACTGACTCAGTCATGGGGGCAGGGTTAAAGGCTACGCGTAAGCCTTTTGCTTTGGCTTGGATCAGTACTTGGTCGATACTACTGGTTTCATTTTGAGTCAATACCCAATCTGCAGGTTTTACAGCGTCTAATGCATACACAATGTCTTTAGGTGTCATTTCATGATTGGCACCACCAAATAATACTATGGCATTATCAGCCGAAGGAGTGACCTGAATAATTGCATGACCAGAAGCAGTTTCGGTGCAAGTTATATGTTTACAGTCAATACCATCCCGGATCATGAACTGTTTGAAAGCGACGTCTGCTTCGTTAATTTTACCAACATGGCGAACGTCAGAGCCTGCTCTAGACAAAGCTATGGACTGATTCGCTCCTTTTCCGCCCAGTAAACACTGATAATGGCTTGATGCGATGGTTTCACCAGGTTGAACGAAGTGTGCTACCTGATAAACATGGTCTATATTGATTGAACCAAAATTAATAACGGCCATGATGCCTTACCTCTTGTTTTAAAGTTCTGATTTGGAATTTATTCTAGCCAAATTAAGGCGGATAGTAACCTTTGATTAAAAAACTGACCATTTGGTCTGAAAACAAGTATATTGATTTTTACTGTGACAGCAAATTTATCTACGCAAAAAAGCGGGTTAATTTATGTATAAACCCAGTTTGGGTAGCATAGGAGGAGAAATTGGTTAAAAATAATCTTATAGGCCCTGTAGCACCATGACCCCATGGCCACCAAGCAACCATTGCTTTTGGCTGAATTTCAAGATTGGTACTGAATAGTTTTTGTTGTTCAAGCAGTTTCGAAAATACACCCGCGTAATGGTTGACTTCTTCTGGGGCTCTTTTAATGGTTCTGACATCCCAGTTTACAGGTAAAATCTGTTGCAAAGTAAATAATACTTGGTACTGCTTATCTACTGAGAACTCAGCAAGCATTACTTTATGAAAATCATCATATTTCCATTTAACCAAAGAAGCTAAGGATCCCATCACATCTTTTCCATAAGTGTGTATTTGCCCTTCTTGATTCATATAACTACTAGTCTCAATCCGTTTTTAAACGTTTGGATGCCTCCCAAGATGCCGCTGTCTAGTATAAGCCCGTGAACCGAAAGTTCAGGGCGGAAGTATCATCACTACCTTAGGCTTCTTGATACGAGCCAAGCTTGCACAATAGTAGTGGAATCAACTCCCTAGGTAAAAAGCATCGGCCAGGGACATAACTAAACTGGCAAACATCCCAGGAAACATTGAAAACTGCTTAATATTAACTCGTATCTCACGTGCCATATTTCAAACACGTCTATTTAATCAGTTAGCAGTCAAATATACTAGTGCTATCGCATCCGTTAACGTGTATTTGCTCCCGTGAGAGTGTTAGGATTATTAAGTCCAACGATTGAGAGAGCATTTTGAATACATCAACTAACCTTTTCGATACTTTAACTCCGTTACTTGAACGTAATAATATCTTAACCACAGCCGCAGAGATACAGGGTATGTTTTGTGGCATGCTAGGCGGGGGAATGCCATTAGAATGCCAAGATTGGTTAGAGCCCCTCGCTGACTTTATTCACCAAGGTGAGATGTTTTCCAAAGAAGTCGACGAAGCGTTCAAGAGCCTTTTTGATAATACGTGCCAGCAATTAATTGAAAACGATTTTGCACTTGTGCTTTGTTTACCGGAGGACTCATCGCCGATTAACGAGCGTGGTCAAGCTTTACTGAATTGGGTACAAGGTTTTATGTTGGGTTTTGGCTTGCATCAAGACGATTTAACCAGTTGTTCTGAAGATGTTAAAGAAGCCCTAGAAGATTTTGCAGAAATTGCGCGTATGGATGATGAAATGAGTGAAAATGAGGAGTCAGAACAAGCTCTGTTTGAAGTTATGGAATATGTGCGCGTTACCGCTATGTTATGTTTCAATGAGTTAGGTAAGTCACCCGAACAACAACAAAGTGAACCTAAATTGGTTCACTAGACGTTTTATTTATAGGTTCATTTAAATGAGCCTCGCGTCTTCGTTTTTGTAAACATAAAGTGAGTCAGAGCATTGCCCATGGATAACACCGAATTTTTAACTCGTCAAAAACATCTATTAGACAAAATGCAGCCTAACAGCATTTGTTTGGTACCCGCGTCAAAATTAGTCACTCGTAGTCGCGATACCGAGTATCCATTTCGTCAAGACAGTTATTTTCAATATTTGTGTGCTTTCCCTGAGCCAGAAGCTTGGTTGGTTTTGTCTAATCATCGAGAATATTCAAAGGGGTTGTGTGTTTTATTCTGTTTAGACAAAGACCCTGCTATGGAAATCTGGCATGGGCGTAGAGCCGGTCCCAAAAAAGCTCAGCAACAATATCCAGTCAGTACAGCCTTTGCTCTAGATGAAATAGATGAGCAGTTATTAGATTTGATTGATGGCCATCAAAATATATATTTTGCTCAAGGGCATAATGTTGATGCTGACGACCTTGTTTTTTCGTTATTACAAGTATTACGTGATGCCCCAAAACAAAGTAAGCAGGCTCCTTCTAGTTTGATCGATGTTCGGATCATCCTAGATGAAATGCGATTAATTAAGTCTGATAATGAAATAGACACAATGCGTCAGGCAGCAGCTGTTGCGACCCAAGCACATATTCGGGCCATGCGATTTGTTGATGTTGGTAAAAATGAATATCACCTTGAAGCAGAAATCCATCATGAATTTGCTATGCAAGGTGCTAAATATCCAGCCTATGGCACTATAGTTGGTGCCGGTGATAATGCTTGTATTTTGCATTACACCGAAAATAATAAATGTCTAAAAGCCGGCGACTTAGTTTTAATTGATGCAGGCTGCGAATGGCAAGGTTATGCATCCGATATTACCCGTACATTTCCCGTATCTGGGATCTTTTCAACTGAGCAGAAGCAACTCTATCAACTGGTGTTGAATGCGCAACTAGCCGCCTTTGATATGATTAAGCCCAATAACACTATTAAGCAGGCTAGCGACGCGGCAATTGCGGTGATCACGCAAGGTTTGATAGAGTTGGGTATATTGAAAGGGGCATTAGCTGACAATATTGAGCAACAAACCTATCGTAAGTTTTATATGCATGGCCTAAGTCATTGGCTTGGTTTAGATGTACATGATGTTGGTCATTACAAAATGGATGGTCAAGACCGACCACTAAAACCCGGAATGGTACTAACGGTTGAACCCGGTATTTATATTGCACCTGATGCAGAAGTTGATGGTAAATGGTGTGGCACAGGTATTCGTATTGAAGATAATCTACTGATAACCCAAAGTGGTCATGAAAACTTGACTGAAGCTGCACCTAAAACCATTAGCGACATTGAAGCGCTGATGACAAAAAAGAGTGGCTAACAATATGCACATATTCGACATTGTTATCGTGGGCGGCGGCACGGTAGGACTGACTCAAGCCCTTGCTTTAAAAAATAGTGGCTTGTCTGTGGCGGTTGTTGAAAGCCATATTAGTGAGTCTATGCCAAGTGGTGAGCCTCAGCTGCGTGTTACTGCTCTGACTCTTGCTTCAGAGAATATTTTACAAAATTTAGGGGCTTGGCAACATTTAGACCTTAACAGGCTATGCAGTTATGTGAATATGCAGGTATGGGATAAAGACAGTTTTGGAAAAATTGCTTTTTCTGCTGACCAAGTTAAAAAAAATCAACTAGGTCACATAATTGAAAATCAAGCTATTAGGCATAGCTTATGGACGCAAGCTTTGAGTAGTCGCCATATTGAGTTACTCGCCCCTAAAAAAATTAAGCAATTGGTTTTTGGCCAACAAGAATGCTTTATTACCTTAGACGACAATAGCCAGTTAACAGCTAGATTAGTTATAGGTGCTGATGGTGCTAATTCGATAGTCAAAAAACAAGCGAATTTAGCACAAACATTTTGGGATTATGATCAACATGCGATAATCGCAACGGTTAAAACTGCTTTGCCCCACAATCACACGGCTAGGCAGATCTTCACTGCCACTGGACCTTTGGCTTTCTTGCCTTTATGGGATGCACATCACTGTTCTATTGTGTGGTCACAAGATGAGCCTACAGCCGCCAAATTGCTCAAACTATCAAACCAAGAATTTAATAAATCTCTAACAGCAGCATTTGATTGCACCTTAGGTTTATGTGAACTAGTTAGTGACAGGCAAAGCTATCCGCTTAAAATGCGTTACACCCGCCAGTGGGTAGGTAACAGAGTTGCCATTATTGGTGACGCAGCACATACCATTCATCCTTTGGCTGGTCAGGGTGCCAATCTAGGCATATTAGATGCCGCTGCTTTAGCTGAACAAATTATTAAGTTGGTCGAACAAGATAAGGATTTTGGTTTGGCTAAAAATCTACGACCTTTTGAGCGCTGGCGCAAAACTGAGGCAGTTAAAATGGTGGTAGCGATGGAGGGTTTTAAGCGCTTATTTGCTGGAGATCAATCTGTTAAAAAATTAATCAGAGATACTGGCTTAAGTTTAGCTAACCACTCATCATTTGCTAAACAAAAAATTATTCGGCATGCAATGGGTCTTGAAGGTGAATTGCCCGAACTCGCTAAAGTGCATTCAGATTAAGAATTTGTATTTTTATGCATCAAAAGCTGTTATTGATAATTTAAAGGAATATTCGATGAATAAATTTTTTATTGTTAGCGTTTTAACCCTGACGCTGGTTGCTTGTGGTTCTTATCAAGCCCCCGCTTATGAAAAAGACAAACGTCCAGAAGACCGAGGTCAATACACCGGAATCGAAGGCGTTATCCAAAAGCAAAAAGATCAAAATTATCTGACCAACCAAGCCAATAAATTGAAATGCCAAGATTCGCGATTAGATTTGGTCGATGCTGAAGCAGAAGGCGATATCAATATGATCCGCCGTGTCAAAGCCAGGGTCCAAAAAAATTGTGTGGTCGAAAAATAGTGTTCGAGACATTGTATTATGACCCCAGCGGTTAACAGTGCTAAAAAGGCGAAAATCGATTACACCGTTCATCAATACAAACATGACAGTGGAAATACTTTTTATGGACTGGAAGCGGCCGAAAAGCTGGCTATATTACCTGAGCGTGTATTTAAAACCCTAGTGGTTAAACTCGATGCAACTCGACTAGTTGTTGCGATACTGCCAGTTAATGTTATGTTGAGTATGAAGAGTGTTGCCAAGGCTTGTGGTGGTCGAAAGGCTGAAATGGCTAATAAAGTCGAAGTCCAGCGCAGCACGGGTTACGTATTAGGTGGTGTCAGTCCTCTTGGACAGAAAAAGTCTTTGGAGACGATTATCGATCAGTCTGCAAAACAGCATACAACTATCTATGTGAGTGGTGGTCGTAGAGGACTAGAGATAGAGCTAAATGCGTTAGACTTGCAAACTCTCACACTTGCCACATTCGCACCACTTTCACAATAACTGTGTATACGGCTTTTAACAAAATACAGGTGTTCACTCTGGGTTATCTGCGCTCATAGCACCCCTAAGATATATTATTTTCACTTGATAACTACGTGCTAGATCACACAAATATGTCACTGCCTCGAAGTAAACGGTAAAGAGTAATCTAACAACTGTGTTGTCAAAATTATCTCATACTTCTAGTCTTATTTGTTATACAGAAGGTAAATCGACTGGTTTAACAAACTGTTTTGAGGTTTTTTAAATGTTTAAATACAAACCCTTGAATAACATCCATGCTGTGTTGGTGTCAGCTGAGTTCAGAGGCTTAAATCTGATCCAAAAAGCGTTATTATATATTAAAACTATGGCCACTCAAAAAGTCTGCTACAACGTCACATTAGCAGTTTTAAAAGGGTATCAAATTACGAAAAATGCTTATATAAGATGTAGCTTTGCCAGTGATGTACTCGATATTAAAGTGGGTAAAGTATTGTTTTGGGAAAGAGCCTTATAATGATGCTCGATTTATTTGGCTACTCGCTTAGTTACTCCAGTTTAGCGCTGCTGCTTTTAGTTGCGTTTTTTATTGGTATGGCAAAAACTGGTGTGCATGGCATATCCATGTTTGTGGTGCCTTTGTTAGCCATTATGTTTGGTGGTAAAAGCTCTTCGGGTCTGATGCTACCTATGTTGATTATGGCTGACTTATTTGCTGTAAAGTATTACCACCGACATGCCAACTGGGGATATTTACTTAAATTATTTCCATCAGCAGCCATAGGCGTATTAGTGGGCACTTGGTTAGGTAATGTAATTGATGACCAAGTCTTTAAAATGACCATGAGTATTATTATTTTTGGTAGTTTGGCTATCATGTTATGGATGGAAAAAGGTAACAAAGGCGCTATTCCTGATTACCTTTGGTTTGCTCTATTGATGGGGTTTTTGGGTGGGATCACGACTATGATTGGCAATCTAGCAGGCGCGGTAATGGCACTGTATTTACTCAGTATGCGTTTACCAAAAAATGAGTATATTGGTACAGCCGCCTGGTTTTTTCTGGCCATCAATCTGTTCAAAGTGCCTTTTCACGTATTCAGTTGGCAAAGTATTGATGTGAACTCTTTTCTGCTCAACCTCATTTGTTTACCCTTTATTGCGATGGGTGCGTGGTATGGGATATGGCTGGTTAAACGTATCCCAGAAAAATACTATCGCTGGTTAGTGATAAGCATGACAGGAGTCGCGTCAATTTTAATGCTGGTATAGCACATGACAAACTAAACTAAGCCAAACTAAAACAGCTTTCGCTCCAGCCATAACATACTCATAGATAACACTAACAGCCCCCAAAACCAGATTTTATCTAGTGATTTTGTTGCCTGCTTTTCTAACAACTTAGTGTTGTGTTGTTGCGCCATGTTTTGGCTGGCTCGGTGTTTTTGAGCTTGTTGCCATTGTGACCAATCTTGCTCTGAATAGGTATAAAACCAGGTATCAGTTGATGATTTTTCACCCCTCTTTTCATCTACTGATTGTTTGTATTCACTCCATGTTAGCTTTTGCCAAGCGTTTTTTATTGGCCATATGGTCAGGCAGTTTCGTTCAGTTTGAAGCATATCCTGAGTCAGGACTAAGGTTTGTGTGTCTTGGTTCTGAGTAACCACACCTGAATCGCTAACGCCAAGTAAACACCTTTTCTGTTGCTGATTGAGCAGGCTCAGCGAGTCGTTTTGAGTATTAAGCCAATAGGGCATTTGCTTTGGCCTCGCTAATTCATAAATAATACTCTGCCAATAATAGCTGTATTCGCCTGTCATGCCGGATGTCTGCCAGCTGTAGGTGGAATTAATCAGTGATAACGCCACCTTGCCAAAACCTATTTTACTTTGAGATACTAATATTTTAGCTTCGTTATTGTTGACTAAAAATGAATCATCATGAGCCGTAATCTGGGCTCTTACCAATGGAATAGCTTGTTCAATATTGCTATTTGGCCAAATGGGGATAGACGAATAACTCGCCAGTTTTAGAGGCTGAATACGAATATCTACTAGCCACTCAAGTGATGGAACTGGCCAAGCATTAGCTAGCTCATTATCGACAATGATATAGACGCCCAAACCTTTTTTAACGGCTGTTTGCAAAACACTCATTTGTTGGATTGTCAGTGTTAGTAAGGCGCGTCCGTCTATTACCAGCCAATCAAAGTAATTTAATGATTGTTCGGTAAATGGCGAACTGACTTGTTCTAATTCTGTAGCGCTTAGATTGATATTTTGTCGGGTATTTTTATTTTGACTAATTTGAGTCAATACACTTATTTGACTGCCAAAGTCCGCGGCCCAATTTTTCAATTGCCGGGTTTCAAAAGAAGGAGCAGACTGTTTAATGAGTATTCTTAGAGGTACTGGCTCGATAACTGAAAACGCAACGGGGTCATTTGATATAAATGTGTTGTTGTTAGGTTCGTTTAGTTTTAGCCGATAAACCCACTGCCCAATTGTTTTTGCTGGAAAGCTTAAGGTAAACCGTTCGGAAGCTTTAAGCCTTATGGTCTCAATGGCTTCTCCAACAGGGTCGAGCAAGCTCAATTGATAAATTTTATCTGGAGTTGAATCATCGGTTCCTTGCAACTGGCCCTTTATCTCAACAAACTGTCCGACAGCCAGCTCTCTTGGCCACTGTATTTTAACCAATCCAATACGTTGTTCAGAGGCGCTGAAATCTATTGAAATATCAGTGAATTTCTCTCCCATTAAAAGTTTGAAATTTTGCCATTGGTTTGAATTAAGACCATCACCCAAGACATATAGATTATCCAATGTGATCGGTTTAGATAAAATTTGTGAAGGAGCGTCAATCAGGATAGCCACATCCAATATATTGCTATTTATCTCTGGTTTAACGAAGTCATGCATGACAAATACAGGTCGTTTTTTGTCTACTTGTTCTAATTGTTGAACAGTGGTTCCGTTGGTAATGAGATATATCACAGAAGCTTGATTATTTATGACTTGAATATCAAAGGCCAGGCTAGTTAGGGTAAGCGCAGCTATTGTATTTAATACTAACACTCCCGCTAGTCTCATTTTTTTGAGTTTAAGACGTTGGTAAACAAAGTAGCTAGTGCTGATAAAGCCAATCATTAACAGTAAAACTAATACAATGGCGGCTGCCGGAGATATAGAGAATAACCCCAGTGAGAAGTTCATGGCTGAGCTCCCTCATTTGTACGCTTTTTATGTTCTTGAAAAAATGCCTGGTACTTCTGCAACACATTGTTCTGTAAAGAGTAGGGTGTCTGTCTAGTGACAGGAACTGCGATAGGTGAAGGCAGGGTTTGCCACAATTTTTTATGTAACACGTTAATACAATTCTGACAATTTTTTAGGTTAAAAGAGCCTGCTAGTTTAATTTTTTCCAGTGTGGCGATAAAAGTAATGACCTCTGGTGTACTAGACAATTGCCCAGTAAAATAAGATATAACTTTTTCTAGAATGTTGGCTTGTTCAGCTGTTAAGCGCATATCAAACGGACGATCTAAATATTGATTCAAATCTTTGAGTAAAGCTGAAACGCTTTGCATTGGTGTGGTTTTTTTAGAGAATTTTTCATTACGCTGATAACTAAGGATGTCTGACAAATCACCCTGATAACGACGTTTCTCAGATACGGGTGGTGGTTCAAAACCTAGACGTTTGACGTATATACGGTCGGCTTGTTTAGCCCGATTAAGGAAAACTAAGGCTTGGTTTTCGAAGGGTAGGGCAAGCTCAGGTTTGGACAGCCGTAGATGCAACTCAGCTTGCCACATATTGGTAATGGCGCGTTTCATGAGTAGTTTGGGGCTAGGCAGTCCTTTTTTGATAAAATTACCATTATCGGCTTCACCATGGGCGTGTCCAAACTGCTGAATTATTTGACTGTAGCCAGATTTATCTGCATTTTCTGATTGATGCTCTGCCCTGTCATGTTCATGTTCTGCAGTCGGTTTTGGTGATTTTTCATTAGCATGTTCTTCATGTCCATCATGTGTTATCTCGGGTCCCGCCTCCATTGATTGAAGTGTACCACTATCAAATTCATCACCTAAGAACTGACCATATTTTTGTTTAAGAAAGCTTTGTGATGCGCCAAGTTCACGTGATATGTGATTAAACATTTTGATTGATATATTGGTTTTATCGGCGATCAATTCTTTGGTGTCAATAATGATTTGTCTCTGACTTTTAAAATACTCGGGCATAAAATCCATGAGCAAGCCGTCTGCTAACACTGCCTGTTCTTCTTTTTCGAGCCACCGAATGATTTTACTAGCCGAACGATTTTGTTGAGCAACTGGTAGGCGGTTATCCCATGCTCTAATACTAAAATATAGTTCGTCACCGGGCTGCATACCCAGTTCAGCTAAGTCCCAGTTTTTGAAGAAATGTACTTTGCCCTGAACGACTGACCGAGAATCAAATTGGAAGGTTTGATCGCGAAACTTGACTGCTTCTCCAGAGCCACTGGCAATAGATGCCAGTATTTCAATACGGCCTAAACCAAAGTCATCTTCGATGGATACTGTCGCTTGCACTTTAGGAACGGCATTTTTAGCTAATTCAGTGATTGTCTCAATGGGCGTAATAAAACGAATGCTCGGTTTAGTGTCTGCTGTGACGGCAAGGGTGTGGATATCACCCAACATTAAATTATCTGCGGCAATATGGTACACACCTGATTGATTTATTGTTGCACTGGTTAGATAGTTATTGTCAGTTTGTTTAATCAGCGGGATACGTTGTTTGTCTGGAAGCATAATAGACAAATTCTTTTTCTTATTGATGTCATTAACCTCATTGACGCCTGTGAACTGCAGCTGCCAAGTCACTGTTGAGCCTGCAATAAATGCTAAGTTTAAGTCTGTTATTTGCTGAGGTGCCAAGCCCGTATAACTGGGCGCAGTGACCGTGATGCTTTGAGCTTCAAGTTGAATGGGTTTGAATAATTGAGACGCTTCACCAAGCACTTGAGTATTGGCGGCTTCAGTTTCAATTAACAGTTCTGAGGGTGTGATAGCGTCCAATGTGAAAATAAGTAACGCTAGGCCACTAAGTAATAAAGGTGGCTTGCATGTATACCTTGGAAAGTGGGGACCAAGCTCGGTTGATAATATCGTGTTTACTTGAGGCTGAATTCGCTTTTTTTGTAACTGTTGCAAGGTCGTAAGGGAACGATTAGGCAGTAATATTAATTCGGCACTTTCTTCACATTCGCTGAATTGTCGATTCAGATGCTGCAGGACTTTCTTAGCCGTAATACCTTGATATTGTTTACTGCTCGAACACATCAACATGGCTAAAGTAGTCATCAGTAAAACGGCTATTACTGGTAACAGGACCCATTCCGTTACCCAGTAGGTGATCATCCCAATACACATGCCACACAAAACTGTGTAAGCCAGTTTTTGTAATAACCATCTGTGCCTAAGGTGGATGACAATCTTATCTAGTCTGGTGTTTTGTATATTTGGCTGACTAGACAATTATTCGCCCAACCTAGGTTTTAGTTTATGGTTAGGCCATTCGCTTAGCACTCTTTCTAGCATAAATACGACGACTAATATCATCACTAACCAGATATGTAAGGATGTTGACTGAGTGGTGCTGTTAAGTCTTTTTTTATTCGGTGAATTTTCATAAATGGGATCTTTAATATCTGAATCTATAAAAAGTGAGCCCTGAGTGATTTGCGCCCTTGATAATCGAGTGTTCTCTAACCACCAAACTTGGCTTTGTGATGAATACAATAACCGAGTTAGAGTGAATACAAAGTCGGCTTGTTGAATATTACTAAGATCTGCTTGATTGATATGTGTGTGTTGCCACTGCACATCAAAAGGACTGTGCAGCTGCGTAAAACCCTGTTCACTGAGGTTAATGGTTTTATCATAATTGAGTAAATGCCCACTATTTTTTATTGATATTTCAGTAGATATATAATCTACATCTAGGCTTAAGTTTTCATGTGTATTGATTACTTCAAATGCTGCACGTAAATACCCTAATAGTGACTCACTGGCGTTATCGTATATCACCTTTATATTGGCCGAATGAAGTTGTGTTACATGCGCTGCAGGTATCATTTTTACATGCCATTCAACCTGTTTATGTAGTGAGATCTTACTGCCTACAAACTGTTTTAAGCGGTTTGTTGTATACACGGTTATTAATGCATCAGCTGACTGCTGCGCAGTATAGCTTGCCACTTTACTCCATATATTGAGAGCCGGTGCTGGCTGATGATTAACCGACCACTGGGTTAATTCCTTCACATTGATACTGCGATTATTTGTGCCCAGCAGCATTAAATTTGAGCCTCCAGCTTGGTCTATTAATGTTTGTTTTTCGTGATCATCGGTGTGGTTTAACCAATCTTCGGTCAACAATATATGGGAGTTAACCTGCTGGTTAGTATTTTGCCAATACAATTGAGTGAGTATCAAAGTCGCAATTAATAACATGAGCATGCGTATTCCCAGCAACATTAACTGGGTCAGCCTGAGCTGTCGTAACACGGGGTAGGTGCTTACTTTGATAAATGCAATATGCGCAAACGCGACAACTTGTGGGCGGGCTTTGCTTAATAAGTGAATACCCAGTGGGATAAGTAAGGTTAACAAACCTAACATAGCTAAAGGGGATTGTAATATGAAGGGCATATCAAACATGTCTATTACTCAGCCAACAAATAACATTTATTCATCGTAACTTTTGCCTTGCCGCTAAAAACTGATGCAGTGTTTTGTCTAATGGTTGGTCAATGTTGGCGATACAATGCTGAATGTTGAGCTGGTTAAAAGTCTTTGTCATCGTTTTCTGCCAGGTTTGCCGTGCCACAAGGTAGTCGCTTTTCACCTCTTCGGCAGAGACTAAAACCTGTTGTTTACTTTCTCTGTCTTCAAAACGAATTTGCCCTTTATAAGGGAAGTTAAGCTCATCATCACTTTCTAATTGCACTGCAATGACCTCGGTTCTTTTGCTGACAACACTTTGCATAAAGTCGCTAATTTCATTATCTTTTTGATAAAAATCACTGAGCACAAAAATAAGACTATTAGATTGCATACGGCTTAAGTGGCGTTGCAAAATCTGCGGCGAAGGGAACACTGAACCAGTAGACATCTGACTGAGTTGCAGCAGCAATTTTTGCCAGTGTTGTTTGCCCGTCATGGCAGGTAAAAAGTGTAGGCTTTCGCTCGACAGTCCCAATAAACCGATGGCATCACCTTGTTGGTGTGCGATGAAAGCGATAGTGGCTAACAGGTGTTTAGCATAATCAAATTTATGCCAGCCTTCGTTAGACTCAGACTCAGACTCAGATTTAGAGCTAGATTTGGACGAACATTGCAACATAGATGCGCTGGCATCTAACACCAGCCAAATATTGATATTGCTTTCGCGCTCTGCTTCACGCACAAAATATCGGTCTGAGCGCGCAAACAACTTCCAATCAATATTGCCAAGGGGATCGCCAGGCTCATAGGCTCGATACTGGCTGAACTCTACACCTGTACCTCGTTGCACACTGGCATGTAATCCATGTAATAAGCCATGGGCAACAGTCTTTGCTACCAAAGGCATATCTTTGATACTGGCGAGAACAAGTGGGTTAATAAGTGGTTGCATACTCATGGCTGGCTCACATGTTAAACAGTGGAGGACGATCGGGAAGAAGCGCCAAAAGGACTAGTTGGCTCTGCTATATCTTGCAATAAATTATCCACCACATCATCGCTGCAGATATTCTGCGCTTCTGCTTGGAAACTCAACAATAGTCGATGCCTTAAGACCCCATGAGCCACCTGTTTGATATCGTCCATAGTAACGGCAAAACGTTTTGACAGTAACGCATTCGCTTTGGCACATAACACCATTGCTTGGCCCGCACGAGGCCCAGCGCCCCAGCGTACATATTGATTCACACTTGATGACTGACTCTTGCCAGGACGTGTATTGCGAGTGAGTTGATTGATGTACACCATTAGCGGTTCAGATATCTCAATATCCCTAACGAGATGTTGTAAGCTGATAATCTGTTGCGCATTGAGTACTGCATTTAGGGTGGCTTGAGTATTACCTGTCGTGCGGCGTAATATTTCAATTTCTTCTAGCTCAGAGGGATAATCTACTTTTATAAACATTAAAAACCGATCAAGTTGTGCCTCTGGTAAAGGATAGGTTCCTGCTTGTTCAACAGGATTTTGGGTCGCCAACACAAAGAATGGCTTAGGCAAGGCATAACTCGTTCCTGCGTAACTAATACTCTTTTCTTGCATCGCTTCCAACAGTGCTGCTTGGGTTTTAGGTGGGGTACGATTGATTTCGTCGGCTAACAGAATGTTAGTAAAAACGGGGCCTTGCTGAAATTTAAAAAAACGATCGCCTGACTCATGATCGGTTTCCAATATTTCGGTACCGATAATATCACTGGGCATTAAATCAGGCGTAAACTGTACGCGCTTAAAGTCTAATTCGAGTGTCTTTGCTAAGGCATTGACCATGAGTGTTTTAGCAAGCCCAGGTACCCCTTCTAACAAACAATGCCCGCCAGCTAACATACTGACTAACAATTGCTGGATAGCCTTTTTCTGCCCTACAATTACTTTGCCTATTTCGTGCTCAACCTGAGTCAGTTTGTTTAGTAATACGAGAACGTCTTGTTCGGATAAATTCTGTGTACTCATTTTTACTCTTAATGGTTAAAGTGGTGATAGAGGATGAGTGGCAAGTGTTTCAAGCTGTCATGGCATAAATGACAATGTTGACTGCAAATTTGGTGTTATCCACTTTTAACCAACGTTTGTTTCTAAAGTCGTAATCCCATTCACAGCCAAGGTCTTTATTACTGTACAACACCGCTATTCGGCCATTTATCTCGATGGCTTTGAGGTACTCATGCACTAAATCGTCACCCCATCCATTGAGCTCTACTGAAGTACGGGGTGGTCCGTCAAATTCAAAAAAACATGAATACAGTGGATGATCATTAGGGATCTTCTGCAACGCCTCAGAGCCAAACATATCCGCCATTTGTGCTTCAAAGGTTTTGGCAAACATGCCATCAATATCGTGATTACAGTCATCTACAAAAACAAACCCGCCATTTTCAACATAACGTTGAAAGTTCTGTCTTTCTTGCAGGTTAAACTGCACCAATCTGTGCCCTGCCATAAAACAAAATGGGGCGTTTAACATGTTTGGATCAGAAAGTGGTATGACTCGCTCCTGCAAATCGACCCGTAAACTGGTGTACTCAATCAGTGAATTAAGTACATTTGCGGGCATACGTTCATCTACTTCCCAATTACCTGATTCGTAACTCAAGCGGGTAAAGTAAAAGTCATATTCACTATTTTGACTGTGTACAGAAAATGACGGAACAGCAAAGGGCAGTGCCGCGCAAACGGCAACCGCACAACCAGAGCGAATAAAGTGACGGCGATCCATCTTAAAAAAAGATCAACAAATAGCTACAAACAGGCTTAGTGTTTGTGGCTATTTGTTTATACCGCATCAGACAAGCTGCTGAAGGTAAAGTCCCTGATCTTCATCGGTGGGATCATATTTCCATCGATTCGTTCAGGTTTACCTAAGGCTTCTATATTGTTCAACATCACGATCGGACTTTCATTAAAACGAAAGTTTTTAATTGGATATTTTATTTTTCCGTCTTCAATATAAAAAGTGCCATCGCGGGTTAACCCGGTATACAGCAAGGTTTGAGGATCGAGTGAGCGAATATACCAAAGGCGTGTCACCAAAATGCCTCTACGGGTACTTTTAATCATCTCTTCTAAGGATTCGTTGCCCCCATCCATTATAATGTTACCACCACGGGGAACGTAAGCGACGCCGGTTTTTTTCGCCCAATAAGGCGAATTAGGCATATTGACTACGGTACCGTTTTTTATCCAATCGGTGCGGTTGCGTGGATAGCCATCTCCAGAAAAGGGGGCTGCTGGAGCAATAGGATGACTTGGATCAGTGTAAATGTTGACTCTTTCATCAAACATTTTTTGGCCTAACTTATTTTTAGGTGCCTTTGCTGCATCTTCGCCTTCTTTGAGTTTGTAACTTAAAAAGCTACGCCCTTCATCAGCGCCTCTTTGAGCAAAATTACGCACCATATTGCCTAATAATCCAACGCTGGCTGCAGGCTCTAAGATTACCGTGTACTTGCCTGGCTCCATCGCTTTAGCATCGACCGAACCTAAAGACTTTTGAATGGCAATGCTTGACGCTTTAGCCGTGTCTAAGAGTTTATAATCGCTAAAATTACGTGTGACCCAACCTGAGCCTTTACCGTCCTCGGTGCGAATAGTCACCGAAAAGTCTACATCTGTAGATTGGTTATAAGCGAATAAACCTTTGTTATTGATGATGGCGCTAAACGTCACAAATTCCTCTAAAAAGCCTGCTGCCACCAACTTGTTCTTTTTCGATGGCACTATGCTGTCTTCGGCAGCTTGCGCCCTATTTTCTGGGGTAACATTTGCTGTTGACTCAAAATAGGTATTTGAGGCTGTGTATTTTTGTGGGCCAAATAAGGGCATATGTTCTTCGTTTTCAGGTGCCAGTTTGGCCAGTTCTTCTGAGCGGCGTACTACTTTTTCAAGTGATGCATCGTCAAACTCATTAATAGTGGCGGTGCCCGTTTTTTTACCAAAGGTGGATTGCACTGCTAATACCAGATCGCTTTCTTCGCCTGCGGTAGATACAGTATTTCTGGCATAACGAATATTGCCGCCTATGCTGCCATCTAAGTTACATTCAATTTCGTCAGCTTTTGAGTATTTTAATACTTTGGTCAGTAACTCTTTGGCTTTTTGTTCAGATAAAATAGTCATAATTCTCTTTCCTTCTCAATACCGACTTACACATTACGCGCAGTGTTGATGACGTTAATGTTGTTGAATCTCGTAGTCGGACAACCATGGGAAACCGCGCTAACCTGTGACGGTTGACCTTTACCATCGAAGAACGAACCACCTACTCTATAATCTGATTTGCCGGCCATTTGGGTGCAACTGTTCCAAAATTCTTGGGTGTTGGACTGATAAGCCACATCTTCAATCTGATCAGTAATTTTACCATCTTTGATTTCGTAAAAAAGTTGCCCACCAAATTGGAAGTTGTATCTTTGTTGATCGATTGAGAACGAGCCACGACCGGCGATATAAATACCATTTTCGACATCTTTGATCACATCTTCAGCTGAAATGTCTTTTTCATTTGGTTTTAAGGATACATTGGGCATCCTCTGAAATTGCACATCACGCCAACTTTGAGAGTAACTACAACCATGTGATTCGTTTTGGTCAATCATATGAACTTGGTCGCGAGTCGCTTGATAATTCACTAAAATACCGTCTTTAACTAAGTCCCAGTCCTTGGTTTTGACACCTTCATCATCATAGGCAACATTGCCTAGTGAATAAGGTTGGGTTTTATCTGCAAACAAGTTAACTCTATCAGAGCCATATTGAAATTTGCCACTTTTCCATTTATCTAAGGTCGCAAAACTGGTACCTGCATAATTGGCTTCGTAACCTAATACTCTATCTAGCTCTAAAGGATGTCCAACCGATTCATGGATAGTTAACATAAGGTGCGCAGGATCTAACACTAAATCGTATTTCCCCGGCTCGACTGATTTTGCTTTTAGTTTTGCTTTTAGTTGCTTACCTGCAGCAGCAGCATCTTCAACCAAGTCATAGGAGTTGTTATATCCCACGTTAGCACCCGTAATTTTGATTTTATCTTTTTCAAGACCATCTAAATATTCAAAGCCCATGCCCACAGGATTGCCTAAACCGTTGCGTTGTTTAAAGCCATTTTTACCTATTCCAGTGGCATAAAACGGTGCCCATAAGCGGTGCACATCTTGGTCAATATAAGAGCCGTCTGTTGAGGCAAAATATTTCTGTTCGTTGACTAAAAACAGCATAGAGGTGATGTAGTTTGCCCCATTTGCCATGGCAGCAGCGTTAGCTGCGAGTAACAAATCAGCTTTATCTTTAATGGGTACTTCCATTGCGTTTTTCTTGATAGGTGTTTGCCAACTTACTTCTCCCACACCTTTAACAGGGGCGAGCTTAACCGGCATTGTCTGAAATTTAGAGTTGGCTTTAGCCACCGCAACTGCACGTTTGGCAGTTTTAGCCACGCTATCAGGGGTCATATTTGAAGTAGAAGCAAAGCCCCAAGTACCATTTGCGATTACGCGCACGCCAATACCTGCAGACTCGGTATTCACAATATTGTCGACGCGGGTTTCACGGGTGGTAACAAATTGGTTTAGATAGCGGCCAATACGCGCATCAGCATAACTTGCACCGGCTGCTTTGGCAGCATTAAGGGCAATATCTGCCAGCTTCTTTTTATAGGCTACGTCCATAGGTTTATCTAACATTTGTTCTGCTGAGATAGCGATACCCGTTATGGGCAGCATTAATGCCCCCACACCTACACCACCGATTTTAATAAAATCGCGTCTTTCCATTATTGATTCCTCTGCCGTTGTTTTTATATTTATCGGACCAGTGTATTGCATTCTTTGAATAGCACTCAATAGGCTAAGAACAGTTATTTGACTTGAATACGTAACAAGTCGTTACATAAGTGTAAAATTTCACGCATTTGGGATATTAGAGAGACTTAGTTATGCTCGATATAAGATAAAATTGCATTGCCCCATTTATGATATTGGGTGGCATTAGGATGAAGTAAGTCAGGCATCACCGATTCCAGTAATATGCCATGAGCAGTTAAAAATTGACTATTGATATCTAACCAATGTATGCGTTTGCCATCGGTAAATGTTTTGATTAAAGCATTGCTCACATCCACTCGCTGGCGCATGGGTTTATTGGTATTTCGACTTCGGGGGAATATCGCCATAAGCAGTATTTTACTTGCGGGTAACTGTAGCCGTAATTCTTCTAATATTGTTTGAATACCCGCTGCTATGTCTTCTGGTGCATCAAGTCTATGCCCTGCATTGTTGGTACCGATTAATAAAACGATCCATTGAGGTGACAGACGTTCTAACTCACTGTCTTGTAGACGCCACAACAAGTGTTCGGTTCTGTCACCAGCAAAACCTAAATTAAATACTCTACGATGTACAAAATGTTGTTGCCAATACTTATCCCCTTCTACTTCCCAAGCATGGGTGATGGAGTCGCCAAGGAATAAGATATCGATGGGCTCGTTGATTTCTCGTAACTCTGTAAGCTTTTGCTGGTGACGCAATTGCCACCAGTCCTCGGTGCGCTTAGTTGGGATAACTGAAAGTGATTTTGACATTTTCACTTCACTTCTTGAGTGATTATCCAATCATCTATTACGTCTTCAAGCACTGCCATCGGCAATGAACCTTGGCCAATCACAGTATCGTGAAAACTACGAATATCGAATGTTGTGCCTAACGTTTGCTCGGCCTTAGAACGCAATTCGCGAATTTTTATTTCGCCCATTTTGTAAGACAGTGCTTGGCCAGGCCACGAGATATAACGGTCAATTTGGTTCTCTACTGATTTTTGGGTCAGCGCGGTATGCTGTGCTAAATAATCGATGGCCTCCTGACGGCTCCAACCAAAGGCATGAATCCCCGTATCGACTACTAAGCGCACAGCGCGCCACATTTCGTAGCCTAAGCGGCCAAAGTCGCTATAGGGGTCTTGGTAGAATCCCGCTTCTTTACCTAAACGTTCTGAATATAAGCCCCAGCCTTCGCCAAAAGCTGAATGACTTAGGGTACGCCTAAATTCAGGTACATCTAATTCCATTGCTATAGCATTTTGTAAATGATGCCCGGGTACCGCTTCGTGTAAACTGAGTGCCTCTAAGTTATAAAGTGGTTGTTGTTTTGGCTCTGAGGTCAAAAAGTAAGTTCCCGGTGTGCGATTGTCGGGGGGCGGCATATAAAATGCGCCTCTTGAAGCTGAGCCTTTTATTGTGAAGGTATTCCGTGGTAGGTGATTAAAAAATGTGGGTAATTTGCCATACATTTTCATAGTAATAAAAGCCGTTTTTTCGAGTACATCTTGTCTGTCTTTTGCATAAAACTGTGGGGCGGTAGCCAGAAACTGCAAAAATTCTGCATAACTACCCGTGAAGCCAACTTGGTCAATAATTGCCTGCATTTCAACACGAATTCGCTTCACTTCGCTTAAACCTAAGTCATGAATTTGTTTTGGCGTGGTATCGGTTGTGGTGAAGTAGTTGGCTGTGTACGCGTAATACTCTAAGCCACCCTTGGCACTCGCTATACCCGGCTCTTTGCGGCAGTTTGGCATATAGTCGTTTACAAAAAAGTCATAAAAGTTTTGATAGGCAGGGATAACCGACGATTTAATTAATTTGATGGCCTGCGCGCTATAATCAGTTTTTTGTTTCTGACTAAATGTATTAGGGAAGCGCGTGAAGGGTTCAAATAAAACACTTTGTTTTGGATCGTTAACTATGTGCGTACTAATGGTTTGGTGATAGTCCTTAAAGCTCTCGCAATGGTGCACATAAGTATTGTTTAAACCTGCTTTCATCAAATTGATATTTTCTTGATTAAAGCGTGGATAGTCGGCCAAGCTCACTAAAAATTTACTGTAATCATTGTCCGATAAAAATGCCATATTAGCCGGCGCTTCAGCAAAGTAGGTGTGCCAACCACTTAAAAAATTAATTGGGAAATACTTATCTTGGTATTTGTGACTCAGTGCTTCTGTTTCCCGCTCATATTTAAATAAACGGTAATTCATAAGCTGTTTTTCACTTAAGGCCTTGGTATCAATTGTTGCAAGGGTTTTTAATACCTTATTATTATATGCCTCTCGCCTAGCTATGGCTTGTGGCGTAAATTCGGCCAATTTGCCATTAGGTTTCCAGCCATCAGGATCGGTACGAAAGAATACCTTCTCTTTTTGTGCATGCTGCCAGTGTTGATCGATGATATGGGTGAGATCTTTATTTGAGTCCGCAAAAGTGTTCCAGCTTAGGGCTGTGAAAGTGATTACGGCTAAGACTTGTTTAAACATAATATTCTCTTATTTTTATAGTTTTTGTTTTGATATTAGATCGCAAGAGTAGCCAGTTTACCAATAGGTGAAGCCAAAGAATCTGGTGGAACGGTAAACCACTGGATACCTTTGTCTGTCATATACACACAATCTTCTAAACGCACCCCAAATTCTCCGGGTAGGTATATGCCCGGCTCATTAGAGAAACACATCCCTGGTTTTAAGGTTTCAGCTTCTCCATGCACAAAGTTTACTGGCTCGTGACCTTGCATACCTATGCCATGGCCTGTTCTATGGGAAAGCCCCGGTAGTGTGTAATCAGGCCCTAAACCTTGTTGCACATAATAAGCGCGCACCGCATCATCCACTTTTCCCGCTGGGGTGCCAAGAGTGGCAGTTTCAAAAGCAATATGTTGGCCTTCTCTAACGGTATTCCAAATTTTTTGCTGTTTTTTGCTGGGCTCACCAAACACAAAAGTACGGCTAATATCAGATTGATAACCTTCAACGCTGCAACCACAATCCATCAACACTATTGATCCTTCACGAATGGTTTGTTGTTGTTTGGTGCCATGAGGATAAGCGCTGGCTTCATTAAATAATGCCATATTCCAGATGTCACTGCCGCCCAAAGCAGATTGCGCTGACGACATTAACGTTTTTACATCCGACTGGCTCATACCCAACTTAAGTTTTGACCAAACGTGTGCATAAGCGGTAAGGGTAATTTCATTGGCCTTGTGCATAAGCTGTATTTCATGATTATCTTTATACATGCGACAGCCTAAAGTCACTGGCTCGGCACTGACATCCTGCATCTTGGGTAGTAAAGACATGATCTCACGCTGTACAAAATATCGCACTGAGTCTTCAAAGGCGAGAGTACCTTGGTTGACTTTTCTGTCCTTGAGTATTTGTTTGACTTGCTCAAAGGGGCTTTCATGTTCTTGCCAGACGCGCACGTCCACACCTACTGCAAGGCTTTCTCGAATACTGGGCTCTTCAAAAAATGGGCAAACAACAGCTATTTCGCCTTCTCTTGGGATCACCACAGCGGTGAGTCGCTCACTGCGCCACCACTGAATACCACTAAAATAATCCATGGCTGCGCCAGGCTCTAATATCATGGCTGAGATATTGTGTTTTAGCATGATTTGCTGTGCTTTAGCTATGCGGGCTTGGCGTTCTTTTACCGAGATAGGACTGACATTTTCAGTCAAGCTTTTTAAGGTCCCATTTTCGACACTCTTGGCAGTTGCTGTGGTTGCTCTTGCAGCGAAGCTAAGGGGTAAGGCTACTAGAGCAGCGCTGCTGGCTATTAAAAACTGTCGTTTATTAAATTCCATGTTTGGCCTTGTGAGAGTGATAAGCATAATTTGAAGATACAGACTATTACAGATAGCCTGTATTTTGTAGAGGTTTGATAATAGGTAACCCTAAAGGATAACTAAATTTGTAGCGCTCTTGTTGTGTGAGTTAAATAAAGCACGACACTAAATTGTTTATTTTATAAACGTACTAGAAGAAATTCAAGGTTATGATTTTATTTTTGTGGTGGAGCAAAAATATAAGCAGTGTTAAGACACTCAATAAAAACGTTTCTAAATTAGTACCTAGTTGGCTTTAAATATAGAGGAAGTCAGACTTACCAACACTAAAAGAGGGCTTGGCTCAAGTCTATCGACTATCTTTACTGCTTTGTTTAATTGCCTAGTGTTCACTACTTTTTTTAAGTCTGCATTAATCAACGATTAATGTTGAGCCATCGTTAGCGTTAGCTTCAATATTGATCAGCAGATTCATTATATTTAGCACCTTATTACCTAACGCTATATCGGCTTTTTTATTATCAAATATTGAGTCTATATTTTCTCTGTACTCACGATGAATATTTTCTGTTCCCATCAGCAATACTTGTAAACCTTACTCTTCGCTGACGACCTTAGTTAGGGCGCGTAATTCATTACTAAAATTGACCTAGCGGTTTTTAAAGGTTGTTGATTTGCGTTTAAGACATTCAAGCTTGTCTCATAATAAGAATCTTATACAAGATGACACATATTTAAAAAGAACACTTGTAATTGGCTACTTTCACTCACCATAAGCAGGACTAATATATTAATCTCTTCGGTGGCGCTGTCTATATTAGATAATGTCACTACTTCACAAATAACCAACAAAAGTGAAATAATCCCAAGTATACGAAGACACTGGTAATTAATGAGATTTCAATTTAACGGCCCTAAAACAAGTGGGCAGTATCCATACTGGCTTTATATTTTTTAGAATTTGATTGCTACTTAATGCAAGCACTTCTTATCCATTATGATATACGTGTATGAATAATAATTTCTGACCTTAGAACCTGTATTCCTTAGCCTAAAGTTTAATTGAATGCCTAAGAGTTTTAGTTTCAGCTAGTTTTGTTTAATCTTGATATTCTACCGAAAATATTTTACCACTGGATAGTCTTTGTATGGTCATGCTTTGTCCCCAAACATAGCCAGTATCTAAGCCACAGAATTGTTGGAGCTGGGTGTTTCCATTCAGTGAAGCCCAATGTCCAAATACCACTTTTTGGTTTGTTTTGAGTTTTTGATTTGTTACGTTAAACCAAGGTGTTAGTTCTTCAGACGCTAGGTCTGGCGACGTTTTACAACTAAAATCAAGTTCATCATGATTTTTAATAAAACGCATACGTGTCATGGCATTGACGATAAATCGAAATCGTTCAGCTCCTTGTAATGATTTTTTCCACGTTAAAGGTGCATTTCCATACATGTTAGCTAGAAATGCTTTCCAATCTTTTGACATCAGTTGTTCACTGACTTCAAGACTAACTTTTAATGCTTTTTTTACCGACCATTGAGGATATAGACCTGCATGAGTGACTAATGTATCTTGGTCGGCCATCAAAGCCAGTGGTTTGCCTCTTAACCAATTAATGTGAGTTCTGAGTTTTGAACTGGCAAGGAGTACATCTAAGTTATCATCAAGTTTGGCCTTACGTATACCAGCGTAAATAGCTAATAAATTCAAATCATGATTACCTAAAACAGTGTCGAAATTTTCCCCCAGCGAATACAGGTAATCAAGTGTTTCAAGAGGTTGGGTACCGCGGCCAATTAAATCCCCCACAGCAATCAAATGATCATTTATAGGTGAAAACTCGACTTTTTTTAGTAACGCCTGCAATCCATCAAAACAACCTTGGATGTCACCTACAATATAAGTAGTCATAGATGTTAGTTAACTATATTAGGAACAGCTAAACTAAAAACGCTGATAGCCGCTTCAAAACGTTCACCATCCATAGGTTGCATTTCGTAGTGACCTTGCATTGTTCCAACTGGAGTATCTAATATTGCGCCACTGGTGTATTTAAAATAATCACCGGGGAGAATGTGGGGTTGCTCACCAATCACACCGGGGCCTTGCACCTCTGTTTTCTTGCCATTACCATCGGTGATAAGCCAATATCGATTTATCAGCTGTACTGAATGTTGACCATTATTGTGGATCGCAATTTTATATGCGAAGGCGTACTTGTCTTTATCGGGTATCTGGTTTTTTAGATACTGAGTTTCAACTGTAATTTCAACTTTATTAATCTGCTTCATCTTTTATTCGATACTGCCATACACTTTGATTTCTATGTAATAGAGTCTACCGCATTAGCGATTTTTGCATACTGCTGTAACGATAAATTTTCAGCACGTAATTCGGGATTAATGTCTATGTCGATGAGTTGCTGTTCGCTCAGGCTCTCTTTTAAGCTATTACGAATAGTCTTGCGCCTTTGATTAAATGCTTGGGCACATACTTTATGCAGGGTGTCTTCACTGATCAAAGATACCGGTTTTTGCTGATGGGGTACAAGCCTAACCACGGCTGAGTCTACTTTAGGAGGCGGATTAAATGCGCTTGGTGGCACTTGTAATACAGGTATTATCTGGCAGTGATATTGTGCCATAACAGATAAACGCCCATAGCTTTTATTACCGGGAGAGGCGGCTAAGCGATTCACCACCTCCTTTTGCAACATAAAGTGCATATCTTGTACTTTGTTGGCAAAAGAGAATAAGTGAAACATCAAGGGCGTTGAAATATTGTAGGGTAGGTTACCGAAAATACGTAAAGGTTTGTCTTCTGATAAGCTGTTTTGTGATAATAGCTGAGAAAAATCGAATTTTAGCGCATCGGCTTCAATAATGGTCAGTTTTTTAGCAATAAAAGGATGGGTCCTTAATCTTGCGGCCAGATCCCTATCGAGTTCGATAACAGTGAGTGCATCGATTAATTCACACACTGGCTCAGTTAACGCACCCAGTCCGGGGCCAATTTCAACCATGTGTTGGTCTTTTTGAGGCCCTATGACGGTAACTATTTGGTCGATGACATAATTGTCATGTAAAAAGTTTTGCCCGAATCGTTTTCTTGCTGTATGCCCTAAATGTTGTTTAGTCATTCTTTTTGCGCTGCTATTGATATGGCTTTTTCGATGGCAAGATTAAAGCTGCCTGCGTCTGCATGTCCGGTACCCGCTAAATCTAATGCTGTACCGTGATCCACAGATGTACGAATAAACGGCAGACCTAAGGTGATGTTAACTGAGGCTCCAAAGCCTTTGTATTTTAATACAGGTAGTCCTTGATCATGATACATGGCTAACACAACATCAGCTTGCTCTAAGTATTTTGGATTAAAAATAGTATCGGCGGGTAAAGGCCCTGTAATATTCAACCCTTCTTCGCGCAAAGCATCCAGTGCAGGTATGATAACCAATATCTCCTCTTTACCGATATGCCCATTCTCACCAGCATGAGGGTTTAAACCACAAACAAAAATATGAGGGTTTTTGATACCAAACTTCAGCATTAAGTCGGTATTGACTATCCGTAGTACTTTGTGTAAACGTTCGTAAGTTATAGCCTTAGATACATAAGCCAGAGGAATATGGGTGGTGGCAAGCACTACTCTTAGCCCTTCTGTCGCTAACATCATGACTACGTCATTGGTATTAGACTCGTGAGCAAAAAACTCAGTATGACCACTAAAAGAAATACCTGCTTCATTAATGATACCTTTGTGCACTGGGCCTGTTATTACCGCATCAAATTCACCGTCCATATTTTTTTTACATGCTTGGCGTAACGTTTCAACTACATAATGGCCATTTTCACTATTTAACTGACCACTGATAACCGGCACTTTAGTTTTGATATCAACTAAAAACAGCTGCCCAGCAGGCAATGTCCGTTCAATGCTTGTATCATATGGGACCAAGGTAATAGCTAAGTTTAGTTGTTTAGCACGTTGCCTGAGCATGTCTCCATCAGCAAAAGCCACTAATTGTACTGGCCACTCTTTTTGTGCAATACCCAGAAGCAAGTCTGGACCGATACCTGCCGGCTCGCCCGGAGTAATAGCTAATTTTAATGGTTTCAATTATTCGCCTTGCTGCGTTAATACTTCAATATAGGCACTGGCGCGTATTTCTCTTAACCACACCTCAGATTCCTCAGCAAATTTGCGTTGAAATAATAACTGGTACGCTTTTTCCTCTTTGCGTTTTTGAGTCGCATCACCTACACGTTTGCCGGTTAATTGCATCAGATGCCAACCGTATTGAGTGCGAACAGGCTCACTGATTTCGTCCACTTCTAATTTAGTTAGGGTAGCTATGAATTCAGGCACATAGATGTTTGGATCTGCCCAGCCTAATTCTCCCCCTTTTAACGCAGAACCTGGATCAGCGGAATGCTCTTTGGCTAATACTGCAAAGTCCGCTTCACCCGCCAAAATTTGTCCACGAAATTCTTTGAGCATTTTTTCCGCTTTTTCATCGCTTAAAATTACAGATGGTGTGATTAGGATATGTCGTGCGTTTACCTCGGCTATTTCGACCTTTTCGATACCACGAAGGTCTTTTACCTTCAAAATATGAAAACCCGCGCCACTTCTAATCGGACCTATTAAGTCGTCTTTAGATTTTTTTTGCACCGCTTCGGCAAATAAGGTGGGCATGGAGTTGATATTCATCCAGCCCATATCCCCGCCCTCTAACGCCAGAGAGCCACCTGAAGAAGCCGTGGCAATTTTGGCAAAGTCTGAACCTTTAGTAAGCAGTTCAATTACTTTATTGGCTCGGATTTTAGCCTGCTCTATATCTGCATCTGTCGGCTCAAGTGGAAACTCAATTAAGATATGCCCCAAGTTATATTCCGCTTGTTCATCTCCTTGTTCATCAATCAAGGTGACTAGGTTATTAATTTCTTGCTCGGTAATGTAAACACGGCGGCGTACGTTGGCACGGCGAACTTCACCTAGTATCAGCTCTTTGCGGATCTCTTCGCGATAAGTGTTATAGCTGACCCCTTCTTGAGCAACTTTTTCACGAAATTGGGTGATATTCATATTTTCACCCTGAGCAATATTCAGGATAGTTTGCTCTAGCTGTGGGTCACTGATTTGGATACCCATGTTTTGTGCCATCTGTGTTTGCAGATTATCTATGATCAGTTTTTCAATCGCTTGAGTGCGCAAAGCTCGGTCAGAAGGCAGAGATTGGTTATTAAGTAATGCATTACGTTTTACAACTGTCATTAACTCAGTTATTTGACTTTCTAACACAACACCTTGATCAACGATCACGGAAACGCTATCTAACAGTTCAGGTGCTGCCTCAGTTTTGATTGATAAGAAAGAGCTGATTAAAATGGCTACTACTATTAATTTCATGGTTATCTTTACTTTTTTAGTTAAAGGCGTTGCTTGATTACGCGGGTTGGTATGCTAAAGATTAGCAACAAATTAGTTAACCCAACCCCCAATTAGTTCAATACATAAGAAAATCTACATCCAAGCAACCTTCACTTTAGTTCAATATATAAGATGGTTTGTATTCAAACAACCTTGGCTTTAGTTCAATATATAAGACAGTTTGTATTCAAACAACCTTGACTATACTTCAATATATAAGATGGCTTGCATTCAAACAACCTTGGATTTAGTTCAATATATAAGGGCGTCTGTATCCAAACAACCCATCTCTTAATAAGTTTCGACTAGTAAAGTATACATGAAAACCTGACTCGAATTCAGTGGTACTTTGTGTTCCATTGTCATCAAAACGATTACTTAAATTACGTTGGACAACAAAACTAATATTCCAGCAACATGATTCATATTGCACACCAGTATAACTTTCCACCGTTCTGTTTTGTTTTAAGTCATGATACCAGCGCCCCACCCATTGCCAATTTTTAGCTAAGGACCAACTCGCTGTCATACCCACTTGATTAATTCTTTCTGAGGATAAATCTCTTACGTACCGGTGATTTATCTGAATAATCTTGTCATTGGTAAGTTGATATTCCAAAGACAAATTACTACGCTCGACTTTATCGGTAATGGTTGAAACCTGAGCCTGGGTATGCACATACCATTTGCTGCCTATTTGCCAATCTAGCTCTGCAGCTAATGCCGAACGGTCATCATTTTTAGATGCATCTACCACTTGATTGTCTTTTAAATAAAATATTTGTCCTAAACTTAATTTGAAACGCTCTTGGTTATTCTTATCAATAAACCTTGTTGTCATACCGACCGTAATTTGATTGTTGTCACTGATACGGTCTAGGCCTGTAAATTCTTGCCCCCTGAATAACCCTGCAAAGTCATTAAAAAGCCGAGTAGTATCATATCGACCAATGTTACTCTGGTCTTCAAAGCTGGTGTATAAGTATTGGACTTTAGGTTCAAAAGTTTGGGTTACCTTCGTGCCAAACCAACTCGCAGGCCTTTCAAACGCCAAGGAACCATAAACTTTAGCCTGACCTAAGGTACGGGAGATGTTTTTTTCAAGTGCTAAATTTTGAATGTTTTTTTGAATGTATCGAGTATGTAAGATAGTCGCTTCCGCTAGAAATTCGCTCCATTGATTTTGAAATGGATAACGAACTGTAGGTGCTATATGAAATCGCGTTGCAGTTGGGTTATCTAATTCACCACTTTCAAAGTAGGCTAATTCTGAATTCACTTGAAATTCTGCGCCTAAGCCTATTGGTGTTGAATAATTGAGTCTGATTTCGGGTAATGCTCGATAACTATCTGGATGGTCGCCCAGCACTTCAAAATCTCTAAATTGCGCGGTCACATCTAGAGTCTGTGAAAAGTAACTCAAACCTAATGTTTTATATAAATGAGTGTCGGCTCGATTGAAATAATCAGAGCCTAAGTCAAGAATATAGTTGTCGTCGCTCAAACCGTTGATATCAGCATTAATACGCCAGTTGTCAGCAATCTGCCCACTGTGCACCAATCGATAAAAATATCGCTCGGTGTCATCGTTTAAGTCTTGGTCGTCTGGCAAATACTCAATATTTACTTGGCCGATATGTTGTTCAGTTAAATACCTGAATTCAGTTTTAAGCTGTAAACCACGCTCAGTCATAAACCTCGGGCTAAAGGTTAAGTCATAATTGGGTGCAATGTTCCAATAGAACGGTTGTTCAACACTTAAACCTGTGGAACTATTACTAGAAATACTCGGGTAGAGAATACCAGATTGTTTTTGGTCGTTAATTGGGAAGGAAAAGTAAGGTAAATATAGTACTGGTACATCTTTAATATAAAATCGTGCGTGTTTAACTACCCCTCTAGATTGACTAGGTGTGATTTTTATACTGCTTGCTTGGATACGCCACACTTCGTTTTCAACTGGGCAAGAGGTAAAACTAGACTCTATAAGATTTATACCTGTGTTTTCACCAAGGCTAATTTTTTCCGCTTTGCCGTGACCTTGCACCTTGTTTAGCTGATATAAAGACTTTTCAATGAGTAATGCATTTGTCACTCTATTCAGTTGCATATTCTGACTAGATACAGTGATGTTATTATCTTGGAAACTAACATTACCCGCTGCATTCAGGGTTTGAGTTTGACGATTGAGCAACGCTTCATCCGCTTTGATCTTAGCTTTTGAAATATCAATTTGTACTTTGCCTTTGAATCGTGCAAAAGTATCTTGGTTGATTTCACTATTTTCAGACTTGACTTGAATTTGCCCTTCAAGTAGCGAATTGTCGAGATTAGGCCCTGCCAAAGGAACAAAACAGACTTCTTGAGCATCGGCTAGCCCAATCGACATAAGCAAAAGGCTAATAAATAAGAATTGGTTGGTTTGTATACTAGGCAAGTACAAAGTGACCTAAGGTTAGGTTTAAAACAGTGAGTTATTGGATAATTTTAAAGGTTTCAACGGGATTTACCAGTAAACTTGCAAAAAAACCTATATTTCGCCATTCTAAATTCTATACAGTCACTAATTTTGTTCAAAAATAAGAGAGCCTCTTGAATACACCCTTAACTTTCAAGCAACTTCGACAACAGCAATTACATATATGGATTAATCAAAACACCGACTTCGATTGTCAATCGTTAGAAATAGTGTCTGGAGATGCCGGTTTTCGTCGATACTTTCGATTTATTCATCACGAGCAGTCGATTATCGCAGTTGATGCGCCACCAGAAAGTGAAGATACTAGTCAATATATTGCTGTAGCGCAAAGTTATCGAGAAAAAGGTATAAAAGTGCCTGCAATATACGCCTACGATCTTATTCAGGGATTTTATCTTCAGCAAGATTTTGGTCATCAACTGTTTAGCGATATTTTAACAGTCGATTCCAGTAACCTGCTTTATTCCAAAGCACTGGCCACTATTCCCCTTATCCAAAGCTGTTTATCCACTGAAAAGCAACCGCTGCCAGCTTTTGATGGTGCATTTATTGATAGGGAATTATGCCTTTTTACAGATTGGTTATTGGATAAGTACCTACAGTTATTTTTGACTGATGCAGAAGCACATATGCTGAATGAGGTTTTTGATGCAGTAAAAAAATCATGTTTAATACAGCCTATGGTCGGGATGCATAGAGATTATCACTCACGGAATTTAATGTTGCTTGAGGGTGATGAAATTGGAGTGATTGACTTTCAAGATGCGGTAGTGGGACCTATTACCTATGATGCTGTTTCGCTGCTCAGGGATAGTTACCAAGACTGGCCACCTGAAAAAGTATTGGAGTGGTTACAAAATTGGCATGCAGAATATTATGCTCAGTATCCTTGGGCTGAATTTAAGAAGTGGTTCGACAATGTTGGAATGCAGAGGCATATCAAGATTGCAGGGATCTTTGCTCGTTTGTGTATTCGTGATAATAAACCCAGCTTTTTATCGGACATCCCTCACACGTTGGGTTATCTGATTGATGAAGCTAGTCAATATCCTGAATATTCCGAGTTCGCTAGTTTTGTAAGTGAGCGAGTGTTGCCTAATGTTTTGCAAAAATTAAAGTCTACCAATCATGAAACTTAAGACTGCAATGATTTTAGCAGCAGGAAGAGGGGAGCGAATGAGGCCTTTAACTGATTTTGTTCCTAAGCCTTTACTAAAAGTTCAAGGTAAACCTTTGATTGAATATCACCTTGAAGCGCTTAAACGCTCAGGTTATGAGCGAGTTGTTATCAATCATGCATGGTTAGGTCAACAGATTGAAAGTGCCTTGGGTACGGGTGAACGTTTTGGTTTGGATATACTCTATTCTGCCGAGCCTCAAGCGTTAGAAACGGCCGGAGGCATCAGTAACGCATTGCCATTACTTTGTCCAAATAAAGGGGATGAACTATTTACTGTGGTTAATGGCGATATTTTTACTGATTTTGACTTTGACACCTTACCTAGTTATTTACCCAAAGGGGTTGAGGCACATCTAGTGATGGTTGATAATCCAAGTCATAATCCCGGTGGAGATTTTTATTTTACTGAATATGGTTTGCACCCTGAACAAGGCTGTAAAATGACTTTCAGTGGAATAGCCGTTTATCACAAAGGTTTTTTTGCACAAATAAACGCTGGCGTTAAACCTTTAGCACCTATGTTGCGAGCAGCTATCGAGCAGGGGATAATTGGTGCACAACATTTTACCGGACATTGGACAGACGTCGGCAAACCCCAAAGATTAGCCGAATTAAATAAAACAGATAGTTAACGGAAGCAGATGATAGGCAAATTATTAGGTACCATTTTTGGGTTTATGTTTGGACGTATTCCAGGCGCAGTTTTAGGCTTTTTTGTAGGACATATGTTCGATAAAGGTTATAGCAAAAACTTCAATAAAACGGGTGGATTTAACCGTTTCTTTGCTAGCAAGGATAAATTTAAAACCCAAGCCATTTTTTTTCATTGCCTGTTTTCGGTGATGGGACATCTTGCCAAAGCGGATGGTAAGGTGAGTGATGTCGAAATACGTATGGCTACCGCCTTGATGGATCAGATGAACCTTGAAGGAGATATGCGCAAAGAAGCACAGCAAGCTTTTAGAGATGGAAAAGCTGAAGACTTCGCTCTGAAACAAACGGTTCAAGAGTTTAAAGAGTCTTGTCATGGCCGCCGTGATATTTTGCAGGTGTATTTAGAGATATTAATTCAAGCGGCTTATGTTGACGGAAAACTGGATAAAGCTGAACAGACTATTTTAGAGACAGTGTCTCAATATTTAGGTTATAGCCAGCACGATTTACTCTACTTAATGTCAGCGTTTGAAGCAGAAATTCGTTTTAGACAAGGCGGGGGTGGAAAACAAAAAGCCAATGGACAAAAGTATTCGCCCCAAGAATCATTGAATGACGCGTATAAAATTCTGGGTGCTACAACAGCCGATGATGATAAAAGTATTAAAAAAGCCTACCGTAAGTTGATGAGTGAACATCACCCAGACAAGTTAGTCTCCAAAGGTTTACCCAAACAAGCGTTGGAATTAGCAAAAAATAAAACCCAAGATATTCAGTCTGCTTATGAAATGATCAAGGAAAAACGTGGCTTTAAATAATGTTCCTAGCTAGTTTTAGGAACAATTATATCTTTTGATTATTCATTTATTCTGATGGCTTACTAGGTTGTTGGACTCGCCACCATGCAGCCAGTGATGAGCCCGTAATATTCATCAATGGGCCGAATACTGCAGGGGCGAGTCCCATACTGGCAACACGGCCCATTTCCACTGCAATACCTGATGCGAGCCCGGAGTTTTGCAACCCTACTTCAAAAGCTATGGTACGTGATGAGGCTTCGTCCATTGCGAATGATTTTGCTGCGCCATAACCCAGCACATATCCGAGTATGTTGTGGACCAATACCAAAACAACTAATAGCATCTATTGGTACAAACTGATTGGCAAATAGCGACATATAAAAGGGTGTAATAAAAGGAGCGAGTAAAGTAGATATAGCCGTAAGAGTGAGTAATAGTGCTAAATTAGCGCCTGAAATATACGCCATCACGTTAGATGCCAATCCGCTGGGTGAACAACCTACTAAGACAATGCCAGCAGCGATTTCAGGGGGCAGTCCAGAGGCGGTGGCTAAGCCAAAACCTATCATTGGCATAATAGAAAATTGACAGGCTAAACCAGTCAATACACCTTTCGGCATTTTACCAATAAGCACAAAATCTTTTATGCTCGTGGATGTGCCCATACCAAACATGATAATTATCAATAGAGGCACTATCAGTTCTTTGTACTGGAAATCGCCTAAACCAGTGAACAATTCAGGATAATATAATGACGCACTCACGGCGGTAAAAATAACGAAAGTAAAGGCGGATCCAGAAAATTTCTCGGTCGTTTTTAAGAACAAAACAAACAAAATAAAAAACGTTATCACCACAGGGCCAGACATCGCCCATTGCCCCGTTACAATCATTACTAAGCTTGTAATAGCTGTAACCAAGCTTAGTGAAGCCAGTATGTATTTTGTTTGCATTATGCTTCCTTTAAGGTCATTCAAATGTAGCATTGGTATTTTACACATACTTAACCGTCTATCGTAACTGACGGGATCACCCATGTTTGAAGGTAGTTGATTAAGTTAATCTTCAGTTTTTGTTCATGTTTTTTGTTCCACACTAACCGCAAATTAAGAAAGGAAAGTGAAATGAAAAATTCAAGTTTGTTATTGGTAAGTAGTTTATTTCTATCAAGTGTTGTCTGCGCCACAGAAAATGAAAGTTGGAGTGCTCAGTCAACTGAAAAACAATTTGAGCAGACAAATGGGGTAATTTTCAAAACCTCTAACACTGGTCATGCGAGCGCTCTGTTATTGACACCCAGTGCCCAGTCAAAAATAGCTACAAGTGAAAATAACAAAAAAAATGCGCAGGCCACAACTTTCACAGTTAGGCCACAAGCAGAGTCGTCGAACCAAGCGTTTTGGATTTTTGATGCATGGGTCGAGTTTTATAGTGATAACGACAGCGATGGTTACTTTAATTACTTTTCGGTAGAGTTTGATGCCGATACTCAATTTAGCTCAGCGGAAGTATATGCCAGATTATATTTGGGCAAAGATGAGCTGTTCAAGGAATATCATACTACTTCTAACTTCAACATTTTTTCTGACAACAGTGATGATAGTTTTTTAGTGGAAAGTGAATTGTTAAACGGCTTTTCTTCTGCTGAATATGAAGTGCTGATTGAATTATATGATGCCTACAACGATGAACTGGTAGCTGTTTATGATGGTAATAATGACGCTGATTTATATTTATTATCCCTAGAGAGTAAAGAGTACGAGTCACCTCAGGTCATCGTTGTGCGTGAGCATGGTGGCAGTGTGAGTTTATGGGGATTGTTGCTATTACCTGTATTGCTCATTACACGCCACTTTCGAAAATATTATTAATATTAGAACACGAGGTTTGAAAAGCTGACTTTAGGATAGACCGACCCTATAGTTAGCTTAATTAGTTTTTGGCGCGTTAGTATCGACTACTTCAGTGCTGTCTTTTTGCACCGATTTGACACGGCCATGCTTCACTAGGAAGTCCCTCAGAACCTATTCAATTTAGGTATTTACGCTTTGCAGATCTTCATCTGCCCAGCGTTGCATTGCTGCCAATACGTCAGCGTTTATTCTAAGAGGAAAAGCTTGTTAGACACGTTTACCTACCAAGGTCGTTTGAGCACCGCTTGGATATGAGAGTTACCTCAATCACGGTTAAACCAGCCTTACCCAAACGTGCTTGGATTTCTTGTTTTAATATTTTGGAAATATGCTTGGGATGACTGCTTAGGATAATGTCAGTACTATCATTATTTTGCGGTCGTAGGAATGGCTACTGGGCATATTCTTACTGGCTGATTCAGTTTGAATAGTGACGTAACTTTCATAGTTGTCCACCTCAAACATGGCTTTCGCCGAGTCAGTAACCGACCAAACGGCTATAGTGGTGATTTCTGTTGGGTTTTTCTGTGCTTACATAACTAGCAAATAAGGCCATGAATTTGGCTTGATTTGGTTACACCATAAAGAAACCTGCCCAGCAAATAAGCACGATGATAGAGCAAACAATACTGACAACAGTCAATATTGTTTGCGAGCATAATGCCAAAGCTAACGTGTAGTAAGGGCAATACAACAAAATAGCAAACCGTTTGTTAGTGCATTTGGTTTATTCGCTGTTGCTTTAGTCGCTTTGATGGATCATGCCATAAAGTTTAATTCTAAAAGCCATTAAAAAGGCGGTTGATGCAAATCAGCCGTCTTTTTGTTTTTTGGCTACTAGCAGACGTTGATTGCTGTTATTGGTAATCAAACTCTATATCACTCAAAGCCATCAAATCATTAGCCCCATTAAACAAGTTGGCTTTAAAACCGTCTTTTCTGGGTAACAGCCTTTTGATATAGAAATCACATGTTTTTGCTTTGCCGTGTTTAATCTTTTCATTGGTATTTTTACTTGCGGTATCTGCCATACTCAACCAAATTACACCAAGCAGGCAATAAGCGCTGTAGTGCATAAAGTCGGTGGCCGCTGCGGCCAAATCAATGGCGTTTAAAGTTTTAAGTTGTTCGGCGGTATTTAACCATTCTTGCAGTAAAGTTTGTGCTTGGATTTTGGCTTGTGGGTCGCTGATCTTTGCGACTGTACTGGCAAACAAGGCATGAGTGTCTTGCAGCATAGTGCCTTTATCTCTGGCTAACTTACGAGAAATCAAATCCATTGCCTGTATACCGTTGGTGCCCTCGTATAGCTGAGTGATACGGGCATCACGTACTAACTGTTCCATGCCCCATTCGCGAATATAGCCGTGCCCCCCATATATCTGTATGCCTAAATTAGCCAACTCTGTAGCCATTTCGGTCATAAAACCTTTAGCTATAGGGGTTAAAAAAGCAATAACGTTATTGGCTTTGCTTTTATCACCTGCATCGCTCGAAAATTTTTCGATATCCATTTGCTGTGCATACAAAAGAGATAGGGCCCTACAGCCTTCCACCAAGGCTTTTTGAGTGAGTAACATACGGCGCACATCTGGCTGATGGATAATGCCATCGGCCTTTTTGTCTTTTTGCTGTATGCCTTGTGGAGCACGAGACTGTAAGCGGTCTATGGCATAGGCCAGTGAGCCCTGATATGAGGCTTCGCTGACAGACAAGCCTTGTAAACCCACCTGAAAGCGCGCGTCATTCATCATGGTAAACATACAGGCTAAACCGGTGTGAGGTGCACCCACTAAGAAACCTCTGGCATCGTCAAAATTCATGACACAGGTTGGGCTGCCTTTGAGTCCCATTTTTTTTTCTATGCTACCAACTGATAAACTATTTGCTTGTGCTGGTGAGCCATTGGCATCGAGCAAAAACTTAGGCACTAAAAATAGACTGATACCTTTTACGCCAGCCGGTGCATCAGGTAAGCGGGCCAGTACTAAATGAACGATATTGTTGGTCCAATCATGATCTCCAGCGGAGATAAATATTTTGCCGCCAGTAATATTGTAACTGCCATCGTTATTAGGTTCAGCCTTAGTTGACAGCAAACTTAAATCTGTGCCAGCTTGTGGTTCAGTCAAACACATAGTACCGGTCCACTCGCCTGAAATGAGTTTGGCAAGATAAAGGTTTTTTAATGCCTCACTGGCATGTTTGGTGACAGCAAGTACGGCACTTTCGGTCAGTATACTGGTGAGTCTCCAGCTGATATTGGCCGAACTCAGCATTTCCTGCACGGGTACAGCGATGGTATGAGGTAAATCTTGGCCTTCATAGTCGGCACTGCCTAACATCGCGTTCCAGCCATTGGCGATATATTCTTGATAGGCCGCTGCAAAACCCTCAGGGGTGGTGACTATGCCATCGGCAAGCTTGCAGCCCTGTTCATCGCCTTCGCGATTAAGTGGAGCTATCACTTCTTCGGAAAATTTAGCTCCTTGATTCAGAATTTCATTAACTAATTCTTTATCAAAATCCTCTAGACCTAGTTTTTGATAATGTGCCGACAGGTTTAACCAATCATGCAGTACAAACTGCATGTCTTTTATTGGAGCAGTATATTGGGGCATAGCAATGATCTCTAAAATTCTAATGTTGTAGAGATTATACTGTTATTTGATTGTTTTGGTTCCTAAAAGTCATGAAATGACTATTATAAGTGATGATGTGGCCTGAGTGATTTTATGAATGTTCGCTGCTTTTAGCCGACGTTAAATAAAAAATTATTTTAATGTATTTTACACTTTGCGTTATTTAATCAAGTTAATAGTGCTTACCTAATGGTCTTGCTCTGTATCAAATGGGTCAATCAAAGAGATATTAGTGGTTTTTAGTGGAATCACAATGAAACAAAAAATATTTGCAGTTGGCTAGAAAAGTCATCAGCTAGTTTACACACAAAATATTGGGTTTAGTTTGGGGTAGTAAACAGTTATTTACCTACTTCAACATCTAACCCCACTTTCTTTCACAACGTTTGATGATATGTGCATTGAGTATTTATTAACTTTTGTTGTTCACGGGAAAAGTATTCTAACTATTATCACCATCGTTTTTGATTGCTTAAAGTTGAACGTTTGATTTTACAAGATAGGCTGCTGCCGAGGGACTTGTTTCTGTATATAATGCATCTGTCAGAAACAGAGGGCCGGTGGGGACTTCTCCACTGCACTCCAATACAAAAATTGTTATGGCTACAACTAATCTGTTCAGTACAATGTTACATGCATCTGCGGCGTTAATAGGGACTATTATCACATTAATTCCTTCTTTCTCCACGATTAATTGTTAATATTAGCCACTCAAATTTGCTTCACATTTTATTCAGTTTTTTATTTAAATAGGTCACCAAATGTCTAAAGGGTTTAAAGTTTCTCCTCTGCTAATTGCCGTTGTGTTGTGTTTAGGCTTAGTGGTGTATTTGTATCTGCCAAAGGATGTGTCTGAGCAAGTTAAACAAGCCAATACCACCTTGGTCAAAGTGCATCGCACACTTGAAGAAGAGTTTGAGGTAGTAGTTGAAGCTTTAGGTACAGGTAGGGCAAATGAGTCTGTACTTATAACAACACAAACTTCTGATATTGTTCAGGAAATAAATTTTGACGATGGTGATGAGGTTAAAGCTGGTCAGGTATTACTGACCTTAATCGACTTAGAAGAAAAAGCACGATTAGTGGCTTTAGATGTTGATTTACAAGAAGCAAACCGTCAATTAAAACGGATCGCCAACCTAGCTAAAAAAAATGTTGCGTCTGAACAACTACTAGATGAACAACAAGCCGAGGTAAATGCCCTGATAGCAGAAATGAATATATTAAAAACTCAGATGCGAGCACTTGAAGTGAGAGCACCTTTTGATGGTTTATTGGGACTGCGTCAAGTGAGTGTTGGGGCCCTAGTTAGGCCCGGTGATGCGATTACTACCTTAGATGATTTATCCATTATCAAAGTTGATTTTAATATTGCCGAGGTTCACCTACCCAGTCTGGCCATTGGTCAAAATATTCGTGCCACTTCCATAGCTTACCCAGATGAAATATTCGAAGGCAAGATAGTCAGTATAGGATCTAGGGTGGACCCTGCTACTCGTGCGATTCAAATTCGAGCGAATATCAACAATCAAGATTTCAAATTACGTCCTGGGATGCTGTTACAGATTAACTTACAGAAGAAAATACTCACGACTTTAACGCTTCCAGAAGCGAGCTTAGTACCAGTAGAAGACAAACATTTTGTGTTTACAGTGAACAATGAAACGGTGATAAGAAAGCAAGTAAAAATAGGCTTAAGGAAACCTGGAAAAGTGCAAATTGTTTCGGGTTTAACAGTGGGTGAACTGGTGGTGATTGAAGGAGCATTAAAATTAAGAGATGGTTCAAAGGTCAAAGTGCTTAATGCTGATAAGATAAAGGAGTAAGCCATGTTTCTTTCAGACATATCAGTTAAGCGACCTGTTTTCGCCACAGTTGTTAATTTGTTACTGGTAGTTTTTGGTGTTGTTTCTATTAGTTTATTGTCTTTGCGGGAATATCCTGACATTGACCCTCCGGTTGTGTCGATCAACACGAATTACCCTGGTGCTTCTGCCTCGATTGTAGAAACGCGTATAACCCAGTTAATAGAAGAGCGTATTAGTGGCATAGAAGGCATCAAAAACATTGAGTCCAGTAGTCGTAATGGCAGCTCATCTATCAGTATTGAGTTTGACTTATCTAGAGATATTGATGCCGCATCGAATGATGTACGGGAGAGGGTTAGCCGAGTACTCAACAGCTTACCTGATCAAGCTGAACCACCTGAGGTGTCTAAATCAAACTCAGACGAAGATGTTATAATCTGGTACAACCTTCGCAGCGACAACCTATCGGTGATGGAATTAACAGATTATGCAGATAGATTTGTAGTTGACCGTTTATCCGTTGCAGAAGGCGTTGCCCGCGTTCAATTAGGTGGCGGGCGCAGATACGCTATGAAGGTGTGGCTAGATAGAAATGCCATGGCTGCCAGAGATATTACCGTGACTGATATTGAGAGCGTTATACGCTCCGAGAATGTCGAATTACCTGCCGGTGAAGTTGAATCCATCGATCGGGATTTTGAAGTTCGAGTAGCAAGAAGTTTTCTCAGTCCAGAAGACTTTTCCAACCTAACCATTAAGGCCAGTGCTGATGGTTACTTAGTTAAGTTAAAAGAAGTCGCACGAGTCGAATTAGGCGCAGAGGATGATGAAACAGAGTTTCGTGGCGGTGGCGTAAACATGATTGGGCTGGGCATTGTTAAACAATCAAAGGCTAATACACTCGAAGTGGCTAGGGCCGCAAAAGAAGCGATACAACTTATCGAACAGACCCTACCAGATAATATTTTTATCGTTCCAAGTTATGACTCCTCAGTATTTATTGAAGCATCGATAAACGAAGTATATGAAACCTTGGCCATCGCTATCTTGATGGTAGTACTCGTTATTTATGTATTTTTAGGCAATATTCGTGCGACGCTGATACCTGCCGTCACTGTGCCGGTGTCTCTGGTTTCGGCTTTTATCGTTATGTACGCTTTAGGCTTTTCAATTAACTTATTAACCTTGTTAGCTATGGTTTTAGCAATAGGGTTAGTGGTCGACGATGCCATAGTCGTGTTGGAAAATATTTCTCGTCGCATAGAAATGGGCGAGCCCCCTATTTTGGCTGCCTATCGAGGGGCAAGAGAAGTCGGTTTTGCGGTAATCGCTACCACTTTAGTGCTAATTTCTGTATTTGTTCCCTTGGTCTTCTTGCAAGGTAATATTGGTAGATTGTTTACTGAATTTGCCTTGGCAATAGCGGCAGCCGTGGCTTTTTCGAGCGTTACTGCCTTAACGCTATCCCCTATGATGTGCTCCAAACTATTGAAAAAACGCAGTCACCCTTCAGGATTTTCCCATTGGGTGGATACTAAATTTAGTAAGATTGAACGAGGATATTTCAACGGTTTAGGCACAACTATTCATCAACCATGGTTAATGAGCTTGCTGGTGATTGGCAGCATAGTCGCTTTGTTTAAGTTGGTACAAATATTACCTGGAGAATTTGTGCCTAAGGAAGACAGAGGCAATTTTTTTATACTGATGCAAAGTGCAGAAGGCTCGAGTTTTGAAAGTAATGCTGCTAATTTGAAAAAGATTGAGAATATATTACTGCCCTATACAGCAACGGGTGAAGCTGAACGTATCATAGTGCGTACTCCAGGTTTTGGAGGGACTGCCGGTATTGCGATAGTTGGTACCGCTATTGGCCCAGATAAGAAGGGGTCGACCTTTGATTTGATGGATGAAATCAGCGGTAAATTAGTCAGTATCCCTGATGTTACCGCTTTTGCTGTCATGCGAAGTGGGATTGGGGGGCGTGGACTAGGACGACCGGTACAATTTGTGTTGCAAGGTAATACCTATGAAGAACTAGTAGAATGGCGAGATATCGTTTTAACTAAAGCTAGAGAGAACCCTAATTTAGTGCGAATAGACTCCGATTATAAAGAAACGTGGCCACAATTATTAGTTAATATCGATAAAAACCGAGCCGCAGATTTAGGCGTTTCTATCAGCGATATAGGTCGAACTCTTGAGACCATGTTAGGGCAAAGACGGGTATCCACTTTTCTTGATAAAGGCCAAGAATACGATGTCATCATGGAAGGCTGGGAAGAGGATTATCGTAGTCCTTCAAGCATTGAGAACATTTATGTGCGTTCGTCTCAGTCTAACCAATTAATTCCCTTGGATAATTTATTAACTGTGAGTGAAAACGCCACTTCATCGAGACTCAATCGATACAACAGAATGCGCAGTGTCACTATTAGTGCCAACTTGGCCGACGGCTATACGGTAGGTGAAGCATTAGAATATTTACGTAACATTGTCGATACTGAACTACCCGATAAGGTCGCTATTGATTATAAAGGTGAGTCTCAACAATTTCAGGAATCAGGCGGCTCGATTTTATTTATTTTTGCCTTAGCTTTAGCTATCACTTATTTAGTCCTAGCAGCTCAATTTGAAAATTGGATCCATCCTTTGGTGATCATGTTAACTGTGCCTATGGCGCTAGTGGGTGCTTTTATTGGCTTATATTTTTCTGGTATGACTTTAAATATATACAGTCAGATCGGTTTAGTGATGTTAATCGGGTTAGCGGCTAAAAACGGTATCTTAATTGTTGAGTTTGCCAATCAATTACGGGATGCGGGGGTAGAGTTTGAAGAGGCCCTACGAAAAGCGGCGACTCAAAGGTTAAGGCCTATAGTGATGACTGGTTTCACTACTATTTTTAGTTCACTACCACTGGTTTTAGCTACAGGTGCAGGGGCTGAGAGTAGAACAGTTATTGGTATGGTGATATTCGCAGGTGTGACAGTCTCGGTTTTCCTTACCCTATATATTGTGCCGACTGCTTATTATCTACTTGCTAGAAATACCGGTTCCCCTAATGCACGGGCTAAGAAGATAGAAGACTTAGAAATTAGCATGCCCTATCGTAAAGGTGATGAAAATTAACACCTTTAGTTGATGCTTGTAAGTCCAAGCTTATCTTTGAAATCAGCAGGTAAACAAATATCATTGTGACGTACCATATCAGTAGGGCAATGATATTAGTTCTGTGAGAGGACTATGTTGAAGGAGAAAAGCTCGGTTTTGTCTGCTTCTAAATACTATAAAGCCTAATCTAGTGATTACCACTGTGCAGATGAAACCATGCATGTTCCACCAGAACCAAAATACCATTGGCATCTAAAGCCAAAGGAACACATTGGCTAATACCCCACAGACAATCCCAACATCAACTGGCTTAAAGGTCATGTGATTACACTAATTAGGCCAACGCTTAGCCAAAAATTAAACTCCCATTAACAATAAACCTATGAGAGATATATCGCCTATCGCATAATCCACGCTATACACCTGTAATTCCATGATGGTTTACGAGACAATATTTCGCAGCCAAAAAAAAGCCCCAGCACTTGCTGAGGCATTTTCTTTGTTCTTTTTCTAATCGTCTAAGAAGCTTTTCAGTTGCTCAGAGCGGCTGGGGTGACGCAATTTACGTAATGCTTTCGCTTCAATTTGACGAATACGCTCACGGGTTACATCAAATTGTTTACCTACTTCTTCAAGCGTGTGGTCGGTGTTCATATCGATACCAAAGCGCATTCTTAGTACTTTGGCTTCACGAGCTGTCAAGCCAGCTAACACTTCTTGAGTGGCATCTTTTAAGCTCCCACCCGTAGCCGAGTCTAAAGGCTGAATTATGGTGCTGTCTTCGATGAAATCTCCTAAGTGTGAATCTTCATCATCACCGATAGGCGTTTCCATAGAAATAGGCTCTTTAGCGATTTTCAATACCTTACGGACTTTGTCTTCAGGCATTAACATGCGTTCTGACAACTCTTCAGGTGTGGGTTCGCGACCCATTTCTTGAAGCATTTGACGTGAGATACGATTCAGTTTATTGATCGTTTCGATCATATGAACAGGAATACGGATCGTACGTGCTTGGTCAGCAATCGAGCGAGTTATCGCCTGACGTATCCACCAAGTGGCATAAGTTGAAAACTTATAACCACGACGGTATTCAAACTTATCTACTGCTTTCATCAAACCAATATTACCTTCTTGAATAAGATCCAAGAACTGCAAACCACGGTTAGTATATTTTTTCGCAATAGAGATAACTAAACGTAAGTTGGCCTCAACCATTTCTTTCTTTGCACGACGCGCTTTTGCCTCACCAATCGACATACGGCGGTTGATATCTTTGATATCAGCAATAATTAATCCAGTCTCGTCTTCTACCGTATTCATTTTGCTGATGGCACGTTCTAGTTCTTCTTGGTGCTCTCTCATTTCTTCTGCATAAGGTAATGAAGAGTTGAGTATTTTGAACAACCAAACGGTAGACGTTTCGTTGCCTGCAAAGGCTTTAATAAAATCTTTTTTCGGCATTTTTGCTGTGATCACACAGTGCTTCATCACTATGCGTTCTTGAACACGAATTCTGTCCATCATACTGCGCATGTTTTTAACCATACGGTCAAACTGCTTAGGCGTTAGTCTAAATTCTTTAAAGACTTCACTCAATTCATTAATTTGAATACGAGCTTCTTTATGAGAGCGGCCTTTTGCATTGATAACATCACGAGCTTTTTCGTATTGATGACGAAGTGCAGTAAATTTTTCACGCGCTAACTCAGGATCTGGGCCCGTGTCTTCTTCTTCTTCGTCTTCTTCGCCATCTCCGTCTGCATCACTTAGCTCTTCTTTAGATAACTCAGAACCAACATGAGTAGCCGTAGGTGCTACATCTTGCTCGTTTGGATCAACAAAACCTATGATGATATCGCTGAGGCGAATTTCTTCTGCTTCAAACATATCCCATTGGTCAAGCAAATGGGTAATGGCTTCAGGATATTCAGCAACAGAGCACTGAACCTGATTAATGCCTTCTTCGATACGTTTGGCAATAACAATTTCGCCCTCACGGGTTAGAAGTTCAACTGTGCCCATTTCACGCATATACATACGCACCGGGTCAGTTGTGCGACCTATTTCACTTTCTACAGTAGCAAGTGCGGCGGCGGCGGCTTCAGCTGCTTCATCATCAGTATCGCTTTCCTGCATTAAAAGCTCATCTTTGTCAGGAGCCCTTTCGAATACTTTGATGCCCATGTCATTGATCATACGGATGATGTCTTCCATCTGATCTGAGTCGACAATATCTTGAGGAAGGTGGTCGTTAACTTCTGCGAAAGTCAAATAGCCTTGTTCTTTACCTTTAGCAATGAGGAGTTTTATCTGCGACTGCTTGCTTTGCACCATATAACTTACACTTCTCGAATTAGTTGAATATTCATCAAAACCCCTCGTCAGAGAGGATTTACGCTGTAACTTGCTTAATACACCCAGTTAGTAATGTGTATTTACTGCGGTGTTAGCGAATTAGCCAGTATAGCAGATTCACCATGCATTGGGCTAGATCTTGGGTCATTTTTGTTCTTTTACAAGGTTATCTTTGTTCTTTTACCAGAAGATTAAGTTCCTGTTTTTCTGCATCGGTTAATTTGCTCACCCTAGACTTAGAAAATAATTCATCCATACGGCTGTTTAAATGCCAATCCAAAAGCTTGGCAAAACTATCCTTAAACACAGCGGTTTGATTTTGCTCAGCATATTCCCACATCATTAATTTTGCTAACTGAGTACTTTGTGGATGATGTCGAAAATGCTCTAAGACTTGTGCTGTATTCGCTAGAGGTTTGTTTAGACAAAACTGATAAAGTGCTATTAACATTGCCATACCTGGTATACCCAATGATATGAGCGGTGTTGGATCAGCGGCCTGACATTTTATCGCTAAACTAGGATCATCTAGTAGTAATCTAATCATCATACGTATCGGCGATATTGTGCTTTTATTCGGTGTATTAAAGTCTAATTTCTTAGGTACTTTTCTTAGGTTCGCTTGAGCAACATCGCGTTCATACTTATGTTTGTTTTGATCACCCATATAATTACTTAAATCAGATAACAATATTTCTCGAATATTATCACCAACTATTTTTTGAATTAGCGGCATGGCTTCGGCCTTCAAAGCGGCTTTACCCTCATTGCTGCTGACGTGATGACGTTGTAATAAGTTATCAAAAAAGAACTTAGACAAAGGAACCGCATCCTTTTTGAGGTTTTCCTCAAAAGTATCTTTGCCAATTTTACGCACTAATGTGTCAGGATCCTCGCCATCGGGTAAAAACAGAAACTTCATCTCCACCCCATCCTTTAGATAAGGGAGCGCATTTTCTAAAGCACGCCAAGCTGCTTCTCTGCCTGCACGATCACCATCGTAACAGCACACCACTTCACTGGTAGCGCGGAATAACATTTGAATATGTTCAGGTGTGGTCGCGGTGCCTAGGGATGCAACGGCATAATCGATACCAAATTGTCCAAGCGCTACAACATCCATATAACCTTCGACAATCATTACTCGGTTTAAATTACGATGAGCCTGTTTTGCCTGATAGAAGCCATATAATTCATGGCCTTTATGAAATATGCGAGTTTCAGGTGAGTTCAGATATTTTGGGCCCCCATCGTCCAATACTCTGCCACCAAAGCCAATAACACGTCCGCGTTTGTCTCGAATAGGGAACATAATACGATCGCGGAAAAAGTCGAATCTTCTTCTGTTATCATTTTCAGTAATGAGTTTTAAGTCAAGTAATTGTCCTTGATACCTAGGGCTTATGCCAAAAGTTTTAAGTACTGAATCCCATTCTGCAGGGGCATATCCTATATCAAAGGCTTTCACTATCTCCCCACTGAGTCCCCGGTTTTTTAAGTAATTAATTACTTTAACCTTATTGGGATGCACTCTGAGTTGTTGAGCAAAGTATTTAGCTACTTTTTCCATTAACTCGTAATCGCTTTCTTTTTGTTGTTTTTGCTCAGCTGACGGGGGAGGGGCACCACCTTTTTCTCGTGGCACATCGATACTATGGTATTGCGCTAGTTCTTCGATAGCTTCTGGAAACTCTAGGCGGTCAAACTCCATTAAAAATGAAATGACGTTGCCATGAGCACCACAGCCAAAGCAGTGGTAAAACTGTTTGTCTTGACTAACGGTAAAAGAAGGGCTTTTTTCATCGTGAAAAGGACAACAAGCTTGATGATTACGGCCAGCTTTCTTAAGTCGTACACGACTATCAACTAATTCGATTATATCTGTACGAGCAATAATGTCATCAATAAACTCGCGGGGGATACGGCCAGACATTATACCTTCTCAATTAATAAAAATGGCTGATTATAGTGCCATAAAATTTGGCACATTTAAGTTTTATACATCTACTAAAACAAATAAACCGCATCGAAGTGCGGTTGTTAAATATTAAATGGTATGCGAGGTCTACTATGAATTAAGTTTGGCTTTTATCTTGCCACTTAATAACCCCATATCAGCTCGGCCTTGAACTTTAGGCTTTAGCAAAGACATGACCTTACCCATATCTTGCATACCCGACGCACCTGATTCCGCCATCGCTTGCAAAATCAGTGCATTAAGCTCTTCTTCACTCAATGCTTTGGGCAAAAAATCATGTAATATAACAATTTCTGCCAGCTCAATATCAAGTAAATCTTGACGACCCGCTGCCTCATATTGACTTGCTGCATCTTTTCGTTGCTTTACCATCTTGATTATTATCGCAAGAACACCATCATCATCAAGAGCAATATAATGGGGATCAATACGCCCATCAATTTCATGTTGCTTCACGGCAGATAAAGCCATGCGAATAGTACCAAGACGAATTTTGTCTTTTGCACGCATGGCAACTTTTTGTGCATCTTTTAAATCATCTAATAAAGGCATGGAATGACTCAATAAAAACGGGAAAAAGGTATGTGATAAAACGACTCAAAGCGCGTGGCTATTAACTACAAACAACGCGCCTCAGAAGAGATTTAGTATAATCTGATGCGACGAGCGTTTTCGCGAGATAACTTCTTCAAAAGACGTTTCTTAGCGGCAGCTTTCTTACGCTTACGTTCCCAAGTAGGCTTTTCAAAAAATTCGCGACGACGAACTTCAGAAAGTACACCTGCTTTTTCACATGAACGTTTAAAACGACGCAATGCAACATCAAAAGGTTCGTTTTCTCTTACTTTAACGATTGGCATTAAACTTTTACCTCAAAAATAAAAACTATATCGTGCCGGTATAATGAATAGCCAGCTCGGTTAAAAATGGTGCGGAATTCTAATCATATCCTCAAAGGATGTAAAGTCTTGATAGCCTAAATACCTGATTAATTCGTACAAATGTCATATTAAATTGGAGGTTTGGCCACTAACCAGTAGAATACGGTCAGTCTAAAGTATTTTTGTTAGTAATTATATATGCGTGTATTAGGTATTGAAACGTCTTGTGATGAGACAGGTGTGGCAATTTATGATGACCAGCAAGGGTTGTTGTCCCACCAATTATATAGCCAAGTAAAACTTCATGCTGATTATGGCGGTGTTGTTCCTGAACTCGCTTCTAGAGATCATGTTCGAAAGTTGGTGCCTTTGATTAAAAAAACCATGCAAGAGGCGAATTGTATTGCTAAAGACATAGATGGTATCGCCTTCACCAAAGGCCCCGGTTTAGTAGGCGCTTTGTTAGTGGGGTCATCAGTGGCTCGTAGCTTAGCTTATGCTTGGAACAAACCCGCTGTGGGTGTGCATCATATGGAAGGACACTTGCTTGCTCCTATGTTAGATGTCCCTGCACCAGAATTTCCTTTTGTGGCTCTTTTGGTTTCAGGCGGTCATTCGATGATGGTAAAAGTTGAAGGTATTGGTCAATACGAAGTACTAGGTGAATCGGTAGACGATGCAGCAGGAGAAGCTTTTGATAAAACGGCTAAGTTACTTGGGCTCGATTATCCCGGAGGGCCTTTACTGGCTAAATTAGCTGAAAAGGGTGAGGCAGGGCATTATAAATTTCCACGGCCGATGACCACTAAGCCCGGTTTAGACTTTAGTTTTAGTGGTTTAAAAACATTTGCAGCTAATACTATTCGAGCATCAGATGGTTCGGATCAAACACGTGCGAATATCGCCTATGCCTTTCAAGAAGCAGTGGTTGATACCTTAGCAATTAAATGCAGACGCGCTTTAAAACACACTGACTTAAAACGTTTGGTTATTGCCGGTGGTGTGAGCGCCAATAAACAATTGCGCGAAGACCTCGCTGTTATGATGAAATCAATAAAAGGAGAGGTGTTTTACCCTAGGTTGGAATTCTGTACTGATAACGGTGCTATGATAGCCTATGCAGGATTACAGCGTCTTAAAGCGGGTGAAACTGAATGCTTAGCGACCAAAGCAAGACCTCGTTGGTCGTTGGAAGAGTTAGCTGCTATTTAGCTTCACTGAACAATACCCTGCTAAAGGTATTAATGAGGAATATTCATCGCCTTAGCTGGACGCGCAACGAGTTCTATTATATTAACTCAACTGGCTAAGTGACTGGGTAAAACATCTTACAAGGTGTCTGCTTTAGGGGGCACACACGTTTTACCTCAGGAATAGAGTCTTTTTTACATTCTATTTTTTGTCTTTAAAAATACCAGTATTATTTTCCTATCAAGAAAGATGCAGTTGCTATGTGCTCCAAAGGAACAATTTTTCTGTTATTTATTTATTTTTTCTGTTGTTCCATACTGTGGGTTCCTGATTTTGGTAAAGTCTTATTATATTGCCTTTGTGACGTAGGATTATTAATACACTTAATATGGCCACTGGTAATGTATATTCCGGTTTTAATAACCATGTGAATACTGGGGCTAGACTAGCCGACAGAATCGCAGCTAAAGAGGAGTAGTGAGTTAAGATTATTATTGTGGCCCAGCTCATTATTAACATGGCGGCTAAGTCAAGGCCCAGTGGCATAATTGCACCAAATGCTGTCGCCACTGCTTTGCCACCAGAAAACCCAAAAAATAGTGGAAACATATGCCCTAGGCAAGCTGATACTGCCACCATTACCAAGTAAAAAGGCTCTAACCCCAAGTAATAACTAGCCCAAACGGGTACGGTACCTTTAAGGACATCAAACGTGAGTACTAGAGTGGCTGGAAGTTTTCCTCCTATTCTGAAAACGTTGGTGGCACCAGGATTTCCTGACCCTAGTTCTCTTGGGTCACCAAGGTTAAATAACTGACAGACTAAAATGGCACTTGAAATAGAACCCAGTAAATAAGCTGCAGCAAATATTAATATAGTTAGTGCTATCATGTACTTGTATTAAAAGAATGGGTTACAATTTAATAGAGTATACCAAACCCCTTTAAAATACATCGCGGATTATCAATGGATAAAATTTATATTGAAGGACTTGAAGTCTTAGCGTTGATTGGCGTATATGACTGGGAGAGGGAGCATCAACAACGATTAGTAGTGGATGTTGAACTTAGTGCTGACCTTTCTGAGGCAGCTCAAACAGATGATGTAAACAATACCCTTAATTATGCCCAGATAGCGCAAGGCATCAGCGACTTTGCTGCAAAAAGCGAGTTTAAACTGATAGAGGCATTAGCAAGTCATATGGTAGACCGGTTACTGCTCTCTTTTCCCAAGCTTAAAAAAGTCCGCCTAAAGTTGAGTAAGCCAGATATTCTGGCGAATGCTAAAAATGTTGCGGTTGAATTTACTAAGGAACAAACTCTTTGAGTATTGACACCACACAATCACATATTATCTATATCAGTGTCGGTAGCAATGTAGATAAAGAAAAACACACTAAAGCTGGACTATGGGGTATGTATCTTGCATTTGGTGATTTGATACTTTCCTCGGTTTTTGAAAGTGAATCGGTGGGATTTGAAGGCAATAATTTTTATAATTTAGTCATTAAGGCTAGCACTACGCTATCCATTGAGCAGGTCTGTTCGGTTCTTAAACGAATAGAACAAGATAACAAACGTCAGCGCGGGGAGCAGAAGTTTGCTCCCCGAACACTCGATTTAGATTTGTTACTATACGATTGCCAGGTGACTTCTCAGCCAATAGAATTACCTCGTCCGGAGATTCTTTATAATGCATTTGTATTAAAACCTTTAGCTGAGATTGCCGCTGATGAAGTTCACCCTATAGTAAACAAAAACTACGCCAGCCTTTGGCAAACATATGACAAAAGCCAACAAAAACTGTGGGCGATTAACTTTGACTGGAGTCCAACTGACAGATGACATTATTTGAAATTATTATCTTGGCGATTATTCAAGGGTTGACTGAATTTTTACCTATATCCAGCTCAGCTCACTTAATTTTACCTTCCGAGGTATTAGGCTGGAATGACCAAGGCCTAGCTTACGATGTAGCCGTACATGTAGGTAGTTTGTTAGCGGTGATGATTTACTTTCGTGCGGATATTTTACGCTTGACGGGTGCTTGGTTTCGCCATGGCGTTAGTACAAATCAAACCCAAGATAGCCGTTTAGCTTGGTGGATCATCATTGGCACTATTCCGGCTGTGATGTTTGGGTTTTTCTTTAAGGATCTTATAGAGATATACGGTCGGTCAGCTTTAGTCATTGCTATTACTACGATTGGTTTTGGTTTGTTGCTTTGGTATGCAGACAGTAAAGCCACTCAAGCTAAAAATGTGCATCAAATCACTTGGAAAAATGCTGTTTTTATTGGTCTTGCTCAAGCTATCGCTATTATCCCTGGTACGTCACGTTCAGGTATCACTATGACAGCTGGTTTGATGATGGGTCTAGACAGAGAAAGTGCGGCTAGATTTTCATTTTTATTGTCGATACCTGTGATCCTAGGTGCTGGCCTACTTGCAACGCTAGACTTGTTACAAGCCCCCAATGCGGTGGATTGGAATGCGCTCATTTTTGGTGCAGCATTTTCATTTGTCAGTGCCTATGCCTGTATTTATTTGTTTTTAGCGTGGATCTCTAAAATTGGTATGTTGCCGTTTGTGATTTACCGATTACTATTGGGCTCGTTGTTACTACTGTTTGTTTTCTATTAAGAGTGGACTGATAAAAAGGCCTTAAATATGAGTGAAACTATTTTTACAAAAATTATTAATAAAGACATTCCAGCTGATATTCTTTATGAAGATGAATTAGCTTTGGCGTTTAGTGATATTAATCCCCAAGCGCCTATTCATTTTTTGGTCATCCCCAAAAAGCCAATCACGACTATTAATGATATTGAAGAAGATGATAAAGCGTTAGTTGGTCATTTGTATTGGGTGGCAGCACAATTAGCTGAAAAACACGGTTTTGCCGAAGATGGCTACAGAGCCGTGATGAATTGTAATGAAAACGGCGGACAAACCGTGTCTCACATTCATTTGCACGTATTAGCAGGTAAGGCGATGGGATGGCCACCCTATCAAGACAAGCTTAAAACACTCTGATACATCACGTATTGAGCTGCTGATAAGATCAATACGTGGCGGATAATGCTTAATAATTAAAGGTTTAGCACTTTTACCCCTTGTTTAAAATCTATGTCAACTGGAATATCAGCAGCCGTTAATCTGTCAAGGTCTTGTTGTAGCTGTGCTCTGATCACGCCTTTATCTGCCACTAATTTTGCTACTGCTTCATAATCCCCATCACCCTGCAGAATGAGTATTTCATTCGATAGGGCATCAATAGCCTTACCCATTTTCTGCATGTCTACTTGATAAAAGCCATCTTGGTTACGACTAAAAGCTTGGTATTCCTGAAAAAAGTTAAATCTGATCATATTAGCTTTGCCATGGGCACTGGATGCCCCAAAACGAACAGAACGAAAAATACCCGCCATAAACGTTACATAGTAGTCTTCTAGCATACCTTCATCAATTACACCTTTGGCTAATAGCTGCTGCACCATATAAAGTCCTAAGATATCGGCTTTGCCTTCTTCTAGTGCTGATGCATGTTCTTTTAAAGCCTGTCGGACAGTTTTTTCATTGCCTAGTACTGTCTTAACACCCAGTCCATGGGCAACTTCATGAAACATGGTGTTAGCAAAAAAGGCATTAAAGGTTATGTGTTGACGTTGCTGGGGTACAATCAATTGCTTTGAAATAGGCAACAATATCTTATCAAATTTAGCTTGCATAGCATTCTTGAGTTGTAACCTTCGTGTGCCATTCTTCAGCTGTACTTCTTCGTCATTAGGTAAATTGATAGCAATTGTTTTACTACCAGCGTTAGAGTGACCAGCGTAATAAATTACATCGTAGGCATTTAAGTCAGCATTTGCGCCGGGCATTTGCGCTTTGTATTTAGCCTCAACGGGTAAGCCTTGTTGTAGCTCAGGTAAGAAAGAAGCATATTTACTAAGCCGTTCACTCCATGCTAAATCCTTCAATAATACATAAGACTCAAATGCTGCTCGATAACCAAACAGCTGATCCTCATATGTCTCAATTGGGCCATAAACCAATTCAATAGGGTTACTCTTCATTTCCATCCATGCATAGTCAGAAGCTTGGTAATTATCGGTTAATAACGCTTCAGCGCGTAACGTGAGGTAGTCAGCAAAGTGTGTGTTTTCAGCTAAAGTGGCGGCTTTCGTTAACAGCTGTGAAGCTTTTTTTAGTTCTTTAGCAAAGTAAATGGAGTAGGGAATAGCGGTTAGTTGCCCTTCTTTATCTCTACGAACCATAGAATACAAACCATTTTTGTCTGCAAAGTCGCTACTTTCAAACTCTTCTTTGGTCATGTCTGCGGGATAAAATTGTGCGCCTAATAACTTCTCATCGGTATCGGATAAAAAAGCCTGATCACCATTTAGTCTGTCCCAAGGGCCATAATTAATATCTGCAAATTTTTTTACTTGGGGATCGCTAATGTGAGATAAAAAGGTATTCTTATCTTGATCAAATGCCTGCTGCCAGAATAAGTCGTCCATAATAACTGAGGCTTCAATTAATACCGCTAACATTTTTTTTTGATTATCCGTTAAATGATTTGTGTTTGCAGTCAGGGTGACGGGAAAGTAAATATTGAGTCGGTTCTGGTAGTCTTTAACAAGTGTTAGCGTTGCGTTTTTATCAGTGGATATGTCTGAGACTTGCTGTACCTGAGTATTGTCACTTCCTGATTTACTACAAGATAAAAATAATGTTGAACAAACAACTAATGCGATTGTTGAAGCGTATGACTTTGATAGAATTTTCATGGCGTCTTCCTTCTTTATTGCGCTAATACGTTATTTACCTTAATTCAACGGAATATAACAAATTTTTAGCTTCTGATACGTTAATCATCTCTAGAAATCACAAAAAGATGTGTTGGCACTTGTGTATGCTTTCCAGCTTTTTCATTGCTCAAATACTTAGACCCGGTCAGGATTGGCTTTGAGCTTTGTGGAAATGTTAATAGTCGTAAAGAAGGGATGTTTAAAACTACGGTAGAAAAAAGGCCATACTGATGATTTGTCTGCGTTATTGCCTGGCGGATTTAAAGCGCTACATGATAGCGTTAAGCAAATTTTTTCTATGATATTTAACATTATATGGTTAATAAATACTGGGTTGAGTCAGTATTTATTAACTAATATTATTTGT
>Ga0209712_10000058_pt1 | contig 90965 bp, 80 predicted proteins | sample ArcOceMetagenome_FD_187443 | JGI IMG/M metagenome (GOLD analysis project Ga0209712, IMG submission 187443) | Marine eukaryotic phytoplankton communities from Arctic Ocean - Arctic Ocean - Greenland ARC118M Metagenome (SPAdes) (version 2) | ecosystem: Environmental > Aquatic > Marine > Oceanic...
AGTTACGGGATAATTTTGTGGTACCTCCAGGAATCGAACCAGGGACACAAGGATTTTCAGTCCTTTGCTCTACCAACTGAGCTAAGGTACCATTGCCTTAGCGGATGCAAATATAAAATGTTTTTTGACATGTACTAAGGAAATTTTAAAAAAATCTATTGTATTTTTGAATTTATAATATAATTTAGGATGAATCTAATTGTTGATACTGGTAATACAAGAGTAAAACTTGCTGTTTTTGAGAAAGATACGCTTGTTGAAGTACTTTTTATTGAGGTAAATAATTTTTTATCAGAAACAAAAAAAATATTAAAAAAATACAGAATTACTGCTGGAATTTTGTCTAATGTTAGTTTTATTTCAGAAAAGGAGCTTCAAAAACTTCAAAATATTTTGAATTTGTTGGTTTTATCTTCATCAACAAATGTTCCTTTTACTAATTTATATGAAACTCCTGAAACTTTAGGGGTAGATCGAATTGGATTAGTTGCTGCTGCCGTAAATAAATATTCAGAAAAGAATATATTGATTATTGATGCTGGAACGTGTATAACTTTTGATTTTGTGAACGAGCAATCTGAATATTTAGGAGGAGCAATTTCACCAGGAATTGAAATGAGGTATCAGGCATTACATAAATTTACTGTTAAATTGCCTATTTTAGAAAAAAAGGGGCCGAAAAACTTTATCGGAAACAACACAAATGAAAGTATTCATTCTGGCGTGGTTAATGGTGTTATTAATGAATTAGAAGGGGTTATTGGGCAATATAAAAGTAAATATTCAGATTTAACAGTTGTTTTAACAGGAGGAGATACAAATTTCTTGGCAAAGCAATTAAAAAGTAGCATATTTGCGAATCAAAATTTTCTCCTAGAAGGATTAAATGAAATATTGATTTTTAACAAAGACAAATGATTAAAAAGATTCTAGTAGCAGCTCTAATACTGTTAACTTCTTTAACTTTTTTAGCACAAAGAACAAATTCATCTCCTTATTCTTATTTTGGTATTGGAGAAGAGTTTACTAATACAACGGTAGAACAAAGTTCTATGGGGGGTATAGGTGTTGCATTTAACCATTATAAATATTTAAATTTCACGAATCCGGCTGCTTATTCAGATCTAAGGTATACAACATATGTTTTCGGTTTGTTGAATACTGATTTATCTATTAAAAGTGGTACAACAAAACAGAATGTTAATTCAACAAGTCTGTCTTATGTCGCTTTGGCTTTTCCTATCGGAGATAAAGCAGGTTTCTCTATAGGCTTGCAACCAGTATCTTCTGTAGGGTACTCTTTATCCAACTCTCTTCCGTATAGTAATGGAGATATTTCTGAAACATCTTTGTTTGAGGGTAATGGAGGTGTTAATAAATTTTATGGTAGTTTTGGTATAAAGGTTTATAAAGGTTTATCATTGGGTATTGAAGTTGATTATAGTTTTGGTAACGTTAACAATAGTATTGCGAATCAAAGAGATAAAGTTTCTTTAGCAACTAAGTATGATGAAGTAACTGTAATGAAAGGCGGTTCTATAAAATTAGGAGCTCAGTATCAGAAAGAATTAAAAAATAAATTAATTTTAAATGCAGGAGCTACTGTTAAATTCGGAAATGATTTAAAAGTTACTGGTAATGATTACTTGTATTCATTAACTTTCGGGGCTTCTGGTTTTGAAAATGTAAGAGATACAGTATCAAGTTCAATTATCAGTGGTAAGTTTAATTTGCCCTTAAAATCTACAATAGGTATCGGTTTTGGGAAGCATGATAAATGGTATGCAGGTTTAGAATATGAAAATCAAGACGCGATAACGACTACAGGTTTGCAAATAATAACAAGTGGGGCCTATAAATATGGTGTTTCAAATAGATTTTCTTTAGGAGGATTTTATCTGCCAAAAAAGAATTCTATTTCGAGTTACTGGGATAGAGTTACCTACAGAGCTGGGGTACGTTTTGAAAAAACAGGATTGTTAGTTGATGGGTCAGGAACGAACACGAATTTCACGCCAATTGACGACTTTGGCATATCTTTTGGTCTAGGTTTACCATTAAAACGTCTGTCTACAGTAAATATGGGATTTGAGTTTGGTAAAAGAGGAACTACCAATAATAATTTAATACAAGAAAATTATTTTAATTTTAGACTAAGTTTATCGTTAACAGATACTAACTGGTTTCAAAAGAGAAAGATTGATTAATAAATAACCACAAAAATGAAGAAAATCACGTTTTTATTAGCAGTTACATTATTTTTAGTAAATGTAAAGACAAATGCACAGGATGATGCAAAAAGAGAATGTACGATTAAGTATAATCTTTTTAAAGGAGATTTTAAATCTAAAAAGTATGATGACGCCTATACTAATTGGATTTATTTAATGGATAATTGCAAGGATTTATCTGTAAATATTTACAAGTATGGTTCAGAGATAGCAGAGGATATTAAAAAAGATCCTGCTTTGGCTAAAAAGGTTTATGAACAGAGATTACAATATTTTCCTACAAAAAACCCAGCAAAAGTCCATAGTGATTATGCGACTTATTTAGCTAAAAATAATTTAGCTTCTGTTGAAGAAATTTTCAATATTTTGGAGATTGCTTATAAAATCTCTCCACGAGATATGAGTGTTAAAAATATTTACAAGTATTTTCAAGGAATTACAGATAAATATAAAAATGCTAATCCTCAAAGAGTATTTGATACGTATGACGATGTAGTTGAATCTGTAGGTGAAAAGTTAGATGATTATGCTAAAAAAATTAGTGTTTTAACAAAAGATTCTACAAAAGTTTTAGATAAAAAAGAGAAGAGTAGGTTAAGGGCTTATACAATTAATTCTAAAGCATTAGGTAGGGTAGAAGGTGGCTTAGATGCAATTATATCTGAAATTGCAACTTGTGAGCGATTAGTGCCTTTGTACAAAAGAGACTTTGAAACGAATAAAACAAATACAACTTGGTTGAGAAGAGCAGTATCTAGAATGTTTAACAAAGGTTGTCAAGAAGAACCAATGTATGAGACATTAGCTAAAGCATATGCAGAATCTGCACCTTCGCCAGATTCGTATTCTTTTTATGCAGGTATTTTAGAGAAAAATGGAGATGCTAGTGGGGCAGCCTCAATGAGAGAAAAAGCTTTTAACTTAGAAACGGATCCTGCAAAAAAAGCAAAGTATAAATTGAAATTTGCACAAGAGGCAAAAGGGAAAGGACAACTATCAAAAGCAAGAAGTTTGGCAAGAGAAGCATTAAGGTTTAATCCTAATTTTGGTAAAGCATATTTGTTAATTGCAAGACTATACCAATCTAGCGTTAATAATTGCGGTAGCAATGAGTTTGAAAAAAGAATGGTGTATGCAGCAGCTCTAAGGCAGGCGCAAAGAGCGTCTTCTGTAGACCCTAGTATTTCTTCTGTAGCAAGAAAATATATCGCTTCTTACAGAGCAAATTTACCAAGTAAAAAAGTGGTTTTTACCGCAGGTGTTGCACCAGGAAGTAGCTATACAATCAAATGTTGGATCGGTGAAACTGTAAGAGTTCCTAATTAATAATTTTGTGAGGAATAAAATAAAAATAGTTTTAAAAAGCATTGCTCTTCTTTATGGAATGGCAATGCTTTTTTCATGTGCTAACAATACACAAAAAGTAAGAGATTTTTTAGCAGATAAAAATTTACCAGTAGGTACTTCAAAAGAGGCTTTTCATGTTTACAAAGATTCGGGTAGAATTACTTCAAAATTAATTACACCGTTAATGTTAGATTTTAGTAATAGAAAAGAGCATCCTTATAGTGAGTTTCCTGATGGAATTAAAATCGTAAATTTTGAGAAAAATGGAATCGATTCTGTAACTATTACAGGTGATTATGCAATATCTTACTCTAAGACATCTATATCAGAAATTACAGGAAGTGTCGTGGTTGTAAATCATACAGACAGTTCTAGATTAGAAACCGAACAATTATTTTGGGATGAAAAAACAAAGTATTTTGTTTCTGAAAAAGCATTTAAACTAACAAAAGAAAGTGATACAATTTTTGGGATTGGTTTTGAATCTAAAGATGATTTATCAAAACACCTATCAAAAGAAACTACAGGAAAATTAGAAACATCAGAAGAATAATTTATGAATAAGATTTGGAAATTTTTTCAATACGGATATTTATTAATTGCTTTAATTTGCCTAGTTGAAGGTATTTTAAAAATAAATTCAGATATAAGCAAAGCAATACTCTTAATTGTAGCTTCAATTTTTATTACCTTAGTGTTTTTGTTTAAAAGACACTTTAGAAAAAAAGTAGAGCATAGAAACAACCAAAACAAGTAGAATTTTAGTTCTTAATGGAAATTGAACTCATTATTATAATTGTATCAATTTTATTATCCGCCTTTTTTTCAGGGATGGAAATTGCATTTATTTCTGCGAATAAAATGCATATAGAATTAGAGAAAAAAAGAGATGGTTTTATACCTAAAATTCTTACCATAATAACTCAAAAGTCATCAAAGTTTATTACTACAATGTTAGTAGGTAATAATATTTCTTTGGTAATTTATAGTTACTACATGGGTGAATTCTTAATCAGGCTGCTACCTCTAGATAGTTTTAATGAATTTTCTATTTTACTAATACAAACCATTATTTCTACGATTGTAATTTTGGTTACTGCAGAGTTTTTACCGAAAGCAATTTTTCGAATTTATGCAAATGAAGTCCTGAAGGTATTCGCAATTCCGGCTTATGTTTTTTATTATTTATTTCATTTCTTTTCAGAATTTATTACTGTAATTTCAGATTTTTTCTTGCGGGTTTTTTTAAAAACAAATGCACATGAAGAGCAAACAGAGTTTAGTAAAGAAGAGTTAGGGAATTATATAAACGAGCAATTAGAAACGGGGAATGTAGATTATGATCTGGATTCTGAAATTCAGATTTTTCAGAACGCTTTAGAGTTTCAAAATGTAAAAGCTAGAGAAGTTATGGTTCCTAGAACAGAGATCATATCCGTAGAGATTCATGAAACTGTAGCGAATTTAAAGAATGCATTTATTAAAACAGGTCTGTCAAAAATTTTGGTTTACAAATCTTCTTTAGATGATGTCGTTGGCTACGTAAATGCTTTTGAGTTGTTTAAGAATCCAAAAACTATAAAATCAATTTTACTGCCTTTAGAGCTTGTGCCAGAATCTATGATGATAAATGACATCTTAAACACTTTAATGAAAAAGCGTAAGAGTGTGGCGGTCGTAATAGACGAGTATGGTGGAACTTCTGGGATGATAACCGTTGAAGATATTGTAGAAGAATTATTTGGTGAAATAGAAGATGAGCACGATTCACAAGAGTTTTTAGAGGAAAAACTAAACGATTTAAATTTTAATTTTTCTGCAAGATTAGAAGTAGATTATTTAAATGAAGAGTATAATCTGAATATTTTAAAATCTGAAGCTTATGAAACTTTAGGAGGCTTTATTATCGAACATACAGAAAATATTCCAGAGGAAAAAGAGCTCATCCAAATCGATAATTTAGAATTTAAAATTTTAAAAATGAGTGGCGCAAAAATTGATGAAATCTCATTAAAAATTATGAGCCCAGAAGATTAAAACTCATATTTAGAGTTCTAGACTAATATATCGTACTTAACAACCTACTAATAAGTGCTAAATGGGTTGCAATTTATAAACCAAAAACCGTATATTCGCGAACTGAAAATAAATAAATGACGTATGGCAGTTTTATCAAAAATTAGAGAACGTTCAATGTTCTTAATTATCATTATCGGACTAGCACTTTTTGCTTTTGTTCTAGATCCATCTACACTTGGTGATTTTTTCAACTCTAATAAAGTTAATGAAATAGGAGAGATTAATGGAGAATCTATCTCTAGACAAGAGTTTGCACAAGAATTAGAAAGCTATAAACAAAAAGCAGGAAATGAAGTCTCAGAAATGCAAGCATCTAAAACTGTTTGGGATAATATTGTTAGAAAAAAAATCTACAAAAATCAATTAACTGAAGCAGGAATTACCATAGGGGAAGCAGATGTTTGGAGTGAAATAGTAAATGCTTCTTTCGTCCAAAGTAATCCGGAGTATCAAAATGAAGCTGGTTTATTTGATGAAAATAAATTCAAGCAATTTTTAGCTACTGAAAAAGAGAATAAAACGCAATTATGGTCTCAATGGTCTAATTACATGAGTCAAATTAGAGATAATTCTGAAACCACAACTTATAACAATTTAGTAACTGCAGGTTTAGGGGCTTCTTTAAAAGAAGGGGAAGCTGAATATTTAATAAACAATACGAAGTTAAATGCACAATTTGTTTATGTACCATACACAAGCATTGCAGATAGTTTAGTAAAGATTAAAAAATCTGAAGTGGAAGCATATATAGAAAATCATAAAGATGATTTTAAAGTCGAGGCATCTAGAGATCTTTCTTATGTTCAGTTTGATATTGTTGCCACAGATGCAGATGAAAAAGTAATCGAGAAAAATCTTGAAACTTTAATTGAAGATTTTAAAAAATCTAATAATGAAGCATTGTTTTTATCTGAAAATGGATCAGACACAAACTTAAATTCAAATATTCAATTTAAGAATTTATTGAATCAAGAAGTGGCAGATAGAATTTATGCGGGTAACAAAGGTGATGTTGTTGGACCTTATAAAGATAAGGAGTTCTTTAAGATTTCGAAAATTACTGAAGTTACTCAAATGCCGGATTCAGTGAGAGCTAGTCATATTTTAATTCCGTTCATTGGGTCTCAGAGAGTAGCCGCAGATGTTACAAGAACAGAAGATGAAGCTAAGAAATTAGCAGATAGTCTTTTAATTGTTGTGAAAAGGAGTAAAAGGAAATTTGGAAGCTTAGCAAAAACTTTTTCATCTGATAAAGGTTCTGGCGCAAAAGAAGGAGATTTAGATTGGTTTAATTACGCAAGAATGACACCAGCTTTTAGAGACTTTTGTTTTCAAGGAAAAAAAGGAAATATAGATGTTGTTAAAAGTCCATTTGGTTTTCATATTATAAGAATCGATAATCAAAAAAATAAACAAAAGGTATTAAAATTAGCTACTTTTAGTAGTAAAATTATTCCTTCTGAAGCAACTGAAAATGTTGCATTTAGAAATGCTGAAGAATTTGCTTTAGCAGTTTCTAAGGAGAAAATGTATTTTGAAGTAGCGTTAGGAAAAAATTATAAACCAAAACCAGCTGTCGGGTTAAAGTCGTTGGATGAAAATGTAGCAGGTTTAGGGAATCAAAGACAAATTGTAAGTTGGGCTTTTGGTAAAGAGACTAAGGTTAATGATTTTAAACGTTTTGATCTAGAAGGAAGTCATGTTGTTGCCTTTGTTACAGCGGCAGCAGAAAAGGGACTAATGTCGGCTTCAAAAGCAACAAATAGAGTTAGACCTATTTTAGTAAATGAGAAGAAAGCTGCATTAATTAGTGCTAAATTACAAGGAGCTTCTTTAAGTGATATTGCTACTGCTAATGAGACAACCGTTAAAAATGCAAATGGAATAACTTTAAAAAGCCCCACGCTTTCAGGTGTTGGTGTTGAACCAAAAATTGTTGGAGCAATGTATAATGCAGCACTGAATAAAGTACTTAACTCTATTGAAGGTAATAGAGGTGTGTTTGCTTTTGCAGTAACTAATAGAGAATTACCTACGGCATTACCAAACTATGACAGTAGTAGAAAAAGAATTGCTGAATCTAGAAAAAGATTAACATTTAAAATGTATGAAGCTATTAAGAAGGCCTCTAACGTTGAAGATTACAGAGCTAATATGTATAGTGCAAACTAGAAATTAGTGATCACAATTACGATAAATAAAAAAACCGTTCAAATGAATTTTGAACGGTTTTTTTATTACGCGAATATTAGTGTAAAATAATTTTTAGTTATACTTGTTGGGGTATGTTAGTATAATAGAACCAAGTTCTTTAAAAGTGAAGTTAACGATCTATTTGAGTCTTTTATGGCAGCGAAAATGAAACCAGCGTAACCCCCAAAATAGTTGCAATTAAAAAACCTTTCTGATTTCTCAAAAAGGTTTTTTAATTTATGTACTAAAAATCCAAATGTGAGCTTTAACCATTCATAGATATTAGAAATTCATCGTTATTTTTAGAAAACTTGATTCTTTCATTGATAAATTCCATGGCTTCTATTGGATTCATATCTGCAAGATATTTACGTAAAACCCACATACGCTGCACGGTTTTTGCATCTAATAATAAATCATCTCGTCTCGTAGAAGATTTAATTAAATCAATAGCAGGGTAAATACGTCTATTAGAAATATTTCGATCTAATTGAAGTTCCATGTTCCCAGTTCCTTTAAACTCTTCAAAGATAACTTCATCCATTTTAGAACCAGTTTCTGTAAGAGCAGTTGCAATAATAGTTAATGAACCACCATTTTCAATGTTTCTAGCAGCTCCAAAGAAACGTTTTGGTTTGTGCAATGCATTGGCATCTATACCACCAGAAAGTATTTTCCCAGACGCTGGTGCAACGGTATTATAAGCTCTTGCTAAACGTGTAATAGAATCTAAGAGAATAACTACATCATGACCACATTCAACCAAACGTTTTGCTTTTTCTAAAACAATATTAGCAACACGTACATGTTTGTCTGCGGGCTCATCAAAAGTAGAAGCAACAACTTCTCCACGAACACTTCTTTGCATGTCTGTAACTTCTTCTGGACGCTCATCAATAAGTAATACAATTTGATAAACTTCTGGATGATTTTGTGCAATTGCCTTCGCAATATCCTTTAACAACATGGTTTTACCAGTTTTAGGTTGCGCTACGATCATTCCACGTTGACCTTTTCCTAATGGAGAAAATAAGTCAATGATTCTTGTTGATAAAGAACTTCCCTTTTCTGCTAAATTGAATTTTTCTTCAGGAAATAAAGGCGTTAAGTGTTCAAATGAAACTCTATCTCTAACAATATTTGGGTTTAATCCGTTTATTTTTGATACTCTTATCAAAGGGAAATACTTTTCACCTTCTTTGGGAGGTCTTACATTTCCTCTAACCGTATCTCCAGTTTTTAAGCCAAATAATTTAATTTGAGATTGAGATACATAAATGTCATCCGGAGATGATAAATAGTTATAATCGGAAGAACGTAAAAATCCGTAACCATCAGGCATCATTTCTAGTACACCTTCACTTTCAATAATTCCATCAAATTCAAAATCTGGATCTCTGTAACGGTTTCCAGAATGGTTTCCATTACTGCGAATAGCGTTGCTTTTGTCTCTATTCTGATTTTGATTCTGATTTTTGTTTTTCTGTTGATTATTTTTCGGCAGAGGCTTATTAGCTTGTGGTTTATTTGGCTGTGACCTATTAGGTTGAGGCTTATTTGGGTTGTTTACCGTTTTTTGTTCTGGTTTTTCAACTTTTTTAACAAGAATAGCTTTACTAACTTCAGGTTTAATTTCTGATGTTACTTCGACTTCTTTGTCCTCCGCTTTTCTTACAATGGGTTTTTGTAAAGGTATTTTTTGTTGGTTCGGATTTTCTACAATTATTACTTCACTTCCAGAAATAGTCGCTGGTTTGGGTGGTGTAGATGTTTTAGAAACTCGTTTTCTTTTAGGTTTTTCAGTCTTTAGCTTTTCAGAGTTTTCAGAATCAGTACTCTTTGCTGGGTTTGCGGCTTGAGTATCTAAGATTTGATACACTAAGTCCAATTTTTTTAATTGACTAATTTTTGCAAGGCCAATAGATTTAGCAATTACCTGCAAGTCAGCAAGAGTTTTTGCTTTTAGTTCAGAAATTTCGAACATTTATGTATTTATTAAGTTATTTTGAATTTTAAAATATAAGATATTTATAATTTTAGATACTATATATAGTACTATACAATATCTTTTAAGTGGTATTTATTTCACAAATATATACTTTTTTTTTAACTTTGAGGTTTTCTTTTTAAAAAAGAAGCCCTATTTTTACGATCTTATAACAAGGTATGATACAGAGAGTGCAAACAATATATTTATTTCTAGCTTCGGTAGTTTCTGGAGGGTTAATTTTTTTATTTAATTTATGGAATAGTGTAAAAGAACAAATTTTTGTATTAGATTTGTTCTCGGAAGAGTTATATACTTTAAAAGTAATACCTCTCATGTTCATTATGTCTTCAATTTTATCAATAGTAACTATATTCTTATATAAGGATAGAAAGTTGCAATTTGTAATAGGACGAATTATAATTTTGATTAATCTTTTTTTATTAGTTTTTTTGATTTATTTATCTCTAACGTTATCTGGAGAGGCAGGTGTCTCTGTGAAAGGTATTGGAATGTTCTTACCGATTTTAGTTGTTTTGCTTATTGTTTTGGCAAATAAAGCTATTAAAAAGGATGAAGATCTCGTGAAATCTGCAGATAGATTGCGATAAAACTAACAAATAGTATATTAGTGCGAAAAAAAACCGAGAAATATTTCTCGGTTTTTTATTTTTAAAGAGAATTAGATGTTTCTATTTTTATTCTGAGTAACAAATAATCGTAATTATTATTTATTTGCAAGTAACTGAAATATAAGGATGTAATATTTTTAGATCACCTTAAATAGGGATGTTTCTCCCTATAAATAGGGAGTCGTAAATTTCATCATAAATGGGTATTGTGAGTACCTTGAATATAATTTAATTTTGTACAAGATGAGTAAAAAGATATATGTTCATTTAGCCGATGATCACCAGATATTAATTGAAGGTATTATAGCGATAATTAATACTGATGAAGATATTGAAATTAGAGGGTATTCTTTAACTGGGAAAGAAGTAATAGATTGGTTCAGTAAGAAAGGAAATAGTGCAGACGTTTTAATTTTAGATATTACAATGCCTCTTTTAGATGGGTTCGAGGTTTTAAAATATTTTAATAAGAACGGAATAAGGCAAAAAGTTATTATACTTTCTAGTTATGATGATATAAAGATTGTTCAAGAAATGTTAAGTCTTGGTTGTAGTGGCTATATTAGTAAAAAAAGTGCAGGAGAACATATATTGGAGGCTATAAAAGCAGTTGCAGGAGGAGAGCAATATTTTAGTAGTGATATTCAAAAAATTCTTTTAAAATCTTTTGCAGGACAGCAAGTCCCTGCGGGTGCTGCACCAAATAAGTTCTTGACCGAAACTTTAACAGATAGAGAGTTAGATGTTCTGAAATTAATAACAGAACAACTTAGTTCACCAGAAATTGCAGATAAATTGAGTTTAGGAATTAGCACAGTCGAAACACATAGAAAGAATTTATTAAGAAAATTAAAAGTAAAGAATTCAGTAGGTTTAGCCATGTATGCAGTTAAAAATAATATTGTGTAAACTCTTGGAAGATTTTAAATAAAATAAATAAATAAAATGAATAAAATGAAAATTTTAGCTATGACAGTTATATCCTCTTTAATCTTTTTATCCTGCTCGTCAGATGACATGTTAGTGCAGGGAGAACAAAGTAAAGAATTATATACAGGATATAAATTAAAAAGAGATGGTGCTGGGGCCTATTCATTTGATATAAATACAGAAGATGGCGTAAATATTGGCAAAGTTAAAAATACAAGTAATAATACAAATGAGTTATACTTATCTTTTTCGAATGATAATTTTACAACGAAAAGCGACTATGGTTCTGATTTGTTTTTTAATAATGGTAAATTTGACATCGAATTAATCAGTGAAAATTCTAAGAAAGTACCAAATATTTCAATTACAGACGATAATACTATATATACGCAGAGACAGAATAATACATTTTTAGAGCAATACACAATTACTAAAAATGATGAAGGTGATTACGATTTAGAATTTACAGTAAAAAACAACGTAACAGTAGAGTATAAGAAAGAAAATGATGTTTATGAAATTCATTTAAAGAAAGGTCAGAAATCAAATGAGACTAACAATAATTCTAGGATTTTTGAAAAATTAGAAGGAGAGCTATTACAACTTCATTTTGTAAGTCATATCGATGAAAGTGCAAAAGGAAATTCATTAGCGCGAATTAGAAAGCCTGTTATTGTCATAGATGATGGTGAAGATTGGTAAATATGATTAGGATAAGTTTAAGATAAAACAATAATATTTCATTGAAAAAGAAAAAGTTAATTATTTTATTAGTTATATTTTTTAATTTATATCAAATCAGAGCTTATAGCTTTATTGAAAAAGAAATCTTGGATAATAAGGTTTCTTTTTTTGTATTACAAAAATCAGAAGTTGATAAAGATTTTTTAGAAATTAAAAGACTTTATGAAGATAAAAAATCTGCTGAGGCGACCCTAAAAGCATTAGATTTTCTAAGTAGTGATTCTATTTCATTAAAAAAGAACATTATTATTTACGAAGTAAATATAATATTGGGCAAGATCTATGGCAGAACTAATAATCATACTCAATCTATTTTTTACTTTAAAAGTGCTTTAAAGATTTTATTAGATGCTAATGCGGATTCTTTTGATGCACAAAGTTATGGTATTAATAAACCCCAATTAATTAATACTTATTTAAAAATTGGAAACGCGTTCTTAAGAAAAGAACAGAAAGATTCAGCTAAGTATTATTATGAGCATGCAATCGATATTCCGGCATTAAATGAACGATCATTATCTTATCAAGCAAGTGCTTCAACAAATCTTTCGGGTTTGTTTATGCAAGATTCCTTATATGATTTAGCAAAGACCTTTGCAATTAAAGCAATTGGAATTCATAAACAAAGAAATAATAAAATTTCACAGGCTGCTGCGCAATCCGCGTTAGCGAGTATTTTACTTGAACAGAATAATTACAAAGAAGCAAGAATAAGTTATAAAGAGGCTTTAGACTTAATTGAAAATGACAAAAGCGACAGAGCCCTAGTAGTAAGACAACGATTATTAACTAATTTGGCATATAATCTATATAAATTAGAAGATTATAAAGCTTATCATTATCAAGAGAGAGCCAATAATATAGAAGACACCCTGAGAGATACCGAATTTAGGCGCATGTTCAAAGAGCTTGGCTTGAAATATGATTTTGATTCAAAAAAAGAAATTTTAGAGAAACAGCAAGTAGAAGAATTGCGCAAGGCACAGAGTATAAAGTATAATATTATTTTAATTGTTGTTTTTCTTTTTATTGCGCTCATAATTGTTATAGGTTATTATAGTTTTCGTCAAAAATATTTACAATTAAAATTGTCACAAACAGAGTTGCTACAAGTCCAAAATTTAGATAAACTTAAATCTGAATCTCAAGCAAGAGTTTTAGATGCTACGCTAAACGGGAGGGAATTTGAAAGAAAAGAAATTGCAGAAACGTTACATGATAATGTGAGCGCTTTGCTTTCATCTGCTAGTTTACATCTTCAAGCAACTAGAAAAAAGTTTCCTGATGGTGTACCCATTGAAATGGATAAAACTCAGGAAATATTAGGGGATGCATCTCAGAAAATAAGGGACTTGTCTCATACATTGGTCTCTTCGGTCTTATTGAAATTTGGTTTAAATTTTGCTATTAGAGATATTACAGAAAAGTATTCCAACTCAGAACTGAATATAGATGCAGAAATAGGAGGATTAAGAAGGTATGATCAAAGATTCGAAATTAAAACGTATAATATTATTCAAGAGTTTTTAAATAATATTTTAAAACATAGTAAGGCCCAAAATGCAGTTATAAAATTAAAAGAGGAAGAAGGTCAAATTTTAGTACAAATTTTGGACGATGGAATTGGTTTTGATCAAACAAAAGCAACATTAAAAGATGGTTTAGGAATCAATCAAATTGAAGCAAGAATACAAATAATGCGAGGTAAGCTTCGTATAAAATCTCACAAAGGAAAAGGAACACAAATTAAAGTAGTGTTACCGATTCAAGAAAAAGAAGAAACTAACCTCTTTTAGCTAATTCAATAATTTCTAAATTTTTTACATCGCCTTTTTCTAATTGAAAACGAAGCATAGTTCTAATTTTATGAAACCCATGGTTTCCTGCGGCACCTGGGTTTAAATGTAACAAATTTAGCTTTTTATCAAACTGTACTTTTAAAATATGCGAATGACCGCTGATGAAAATGTTTGGTGTGTTTTTAACAATATCCTCTCTAACTCTTTGGTTGTATTTATTTGGATATCCTCCTATATGCGTCATCCAAACAGAAACATTTTCAATAGAAAATTTCTGATCTAAAGGAAATTCGCTTCGTGCATCTGCTCCGTCAATATTGCCGTAAACAGCCTTTAAAGGTTTCAGTTTTTTTATAGTATCTGTAACATTTAAATCACCAATATCACCTACATGCCAAACTTCATCAGCCTGTTGTACAAACTTTAAAATTTGGTCATCAATATAACTATGCGTATCGGATAATAATAAGATTTTCTTCATGCTAAAAAAAAAGTAGGAAAAATTTAACTTCTGATCAAGAATCAAATGTAATGATAACAAAATAAATTCCGTAATTTTGAGGAGTTCAAAAATGATTATTCTTGAGATATTTTATAGAGCTTTCTTATAACGGAAAAAATTATCATGGTTGGCAGATCCAGCCAGATGTCATTTCTGTGCAAGAAAAACTAAATGATGCAATAAGTACAATTTTTCAACAAAAAATTCAAGTTGTTGGAGCAGGTAGAACAGATACTGGAGTGCATGCTACACAAATGTTTGCACATTTTGATATTGAAAAGGAGTTAAAAGAAGAGGTTGTTTTTAAACTGAATTCAATTTTACCTAGTGATATTTCTGTTTTTAAAGTGTTTTTAGTGGAGGATGAAAAACATGTGAGGTTTAATGCAACTTCAAGAAGTTATGAGTACAAAATTCACTTAGGTAGAAATCCTTTTTTACTCGATTTTTCATGGCAAATTCATTCTCAAAAGCCAGATATAGGTTTAATGAATGATGCTGCAAAATTACTCTTAGAATATACAGATTTTCAAGCTTTTTCTAAAGTAAAAACAGATGTTTATACTTTTAATTGTGATATTACAGAAGCCTTTTGGGTTTTAAATGGAAGGGAGTTGATATTTCATATTTCATCAAATAGATTTTTAAGAAATATGGTTAGAGCTATCGTTGGTACTTTAGTTGATGTTGGCTTGGGTAAAATTTCTAAGCAGGATTTTAGAGGTATCATAGAAAGTAAAAATAGAGGTAAGGCAGGACTATCAGTTCCTGCAAAAGGTTTATTTTTAACAAAAATTAAATACTAAATTTTGGCAGAAAAATCAGGAAATGCTTTTGATATACAAATTTTTTCAAGACTTATGTCTTTTGCAAAACGCTATCGTTTGTATTTTTTTATTGCAGCTTCTTCAACTATATTTTTAGCATTATTTTCTGTTTTATCACCTTATATTTTAATAAACACCGTAGATGATTATATTTTATCGAAAGATAAAGTAGGTCTATTAAATTATACCTTGTTAATGCTAGGTGTTTTATTAATTGAGGTATTACTTCAATTTACTTTCATTTATTTTGCAAATTGGGTAGGTCAGCACATTATTAGAGATATTAGAGCAAAAATATTTAGACATATTTTACAATTTAAAATGTCTTATTTTGACAACAACTCTGTTGGGAAATTAGTAACAAGAGTCGTTTCGGATATAGAGACGATTGCGGCTTTTTTTAGCAATGGAGTTTTTACTATTTTAAGTGATATTCTTAAAATGTTTGCTGTAACGATAGTAATGCTTCTTTTAAATTGGAAGTTAGCTTTAATCACTTTAGCTATTTTACCCATCTTAGTGTATGCAACAAAATTATTTCAAGTCGCCATAAAAGCTACTTTTCAAGAAGTAAGAAATCAGGTCGCAAATTTAAATGGATTTGTGCAAGAAAGAGTGACAGGAATGAAAATTGTGCAGCTTTTTAATAGAGAGGATATTGAGTATCAAAATTTTAAAGAAATAAATGACAAGCACAAAAAAGCACATGTAAAAACAATTTGGTATTATTCAGTTTTCTTTCCTATTGCAGAGATTTTATCATCTATAGGTATTGGACTAATCGTTTGGTTTGGTGGCGGGCAGGCAGTTCAAGATTCAGGAATTTCCGTTGGATTGATTATGGGCTTTATACAATATGCGCAAATGTTGTTTAGACCTTTGCGTCAAATTGCTGATAAATTTAATCAACTTCAAATGGGAATTGTTTCTGGAGAGCGTGTTTTTAAAGTAATTGATACACATAGTAGTATTGCTAAAAGTGGCACTATAAAGGCACAGAGGCTAAAAGGTGACATCAGCTTTAAAGATGTTCGATTTAGTTATGTTCAAGATGAAGAAGTTTTAAAAGGGATTTCCTTGGAGGTTAAAAGTGGACAAACAATTGCTATTGTAGGGGCAACTGGTGCAGGAAAATCTACCATCATCAATTTAATAAATCGTTTTTATGAAATTGATAGTGGAACTATTTGTGTGGATGATACCTCTATTGATGAATATGCTTTAGAGAGTTTAAGAAACCAGGTTGCAATAGTTTTACAAGATGTATTTTTATTTTCAGATTCTATCTTGAATAATATCACTTTAAAAAACGATAAAATTAGTTTAGAAGAAGTGAAAAAGGCCGCAAAGCAAATAGGAATTCACGACTTTATAATGACACTTCCTGGAGGTTACAATTATAATGTAAAAGAAAGAGGAGCAATGCTTTCGTCAGGTCAAAGACAATTAATTGCGTTTCTACGAGCTTACGTTAGCAAGCCGAGTATTTTAATTTTGGATGAAGCAACATCATCCGTAGATTCACATGCAGAACAAATGATACAATATGCTACGGAAACGATTACAAAAGACAGAACTTCTATTGTAATTGCACACAGATTAGCAACCATAAAACAAGCTGATAAAATTATTGTAATGGATAAAGGTTTAATCGTTGAAGAGGGATCTCACCTAGAATTATTAGAAAAAGATAATGGTTATTATAAAAACTTATATGACAAGCAATTTAGTTTAGATCAAGCTTCTTAATATTTTTATATTCAGTAGATAAAAACACTAGGTTTATCTCTATTGTTATTTACATTAAATCTTTCTTAAGCTTCTCGTGTAGTTCTTCAGGGGTAGAATATAGTACAAACTCACCATCTTTTATGTAAGAAATCTCACCAGTTTCTTCAGAGACTAATAAACATACTGCATCAGTTTTTTCGCTTACCCCTATAGCAGACCGGTGTCTTAAACCAAATCTTGCAGGTATTTTTGTGCTATCAGAAATTGGTAAAACGACTCTCGTAGCCACAATATAATTATCTCTAATAACTGTTGCTCCATCGTGTAAGGGGCTGTTTTTGAAGAAGATACTTTCTAATATGGCTTCATTTACAAGGGCATTCATAGCATCTCCATTGTTTATTAAAAAATCTAAACTATTCGTTTTTTCAATAACGATTAAGGCTCCAGTTTTAGTTTTAGACATGTTGTCACAGGCTTTTAAAATTTTATCTACTTCAATTTCTGAACTAATTTCCGATTGTAAAAACTTTAGCTGATTTAAAAAGCTTTTTTTACTTGAAAAATTTGTGGTACCAATCATCAGCAAAAATTTTCTAATTTCTTGCTGAAAAACAATAATTAAAGCAATAACTCCTCCTGAAAGTAAGTACCCTAAAATTCCACTTAACATTTCCATACTTAAAGCTTGCGTAATTTTCCAAATTAAGAAGATAAAGGCAATTCCTATGCAGATATTAATGGCAACTGTACCTTTTAATAATTTATAAATGTAGAAGAGTAGTATAGCTACTAGTAGTATATCTAGCACATCTAAAAAAGAAAAAGGAATAAAATCTAACATGAAAAATAGACTGGTTTGAGGTAAAAGTACTAATAAATTTTGTGAGTACAATATCAGTTTTTTATTTCTGCGTCAGAAAGCAAAAGAGGATATTTTTTACAATTCAATTTATTTATACTGCTTTTAATTTTCTATGTTCTTTCGTTACTTAATGTATTATAAACTTTATTTAGTTTGTCTAGTACAAAAATGTAGGTTTCGTAATATGTGCTTCTATCTGCTTTTCTAGATTTTTTAAATGCAAACAAGTTTTTATTGAAAGTAGCAAGCAAAACATAGGCAGTAGTGAAATTAGAAAATAGTTTCTAGAAAGTATTTTTCAATTAAGAAAGTTGATTTACAATTTTTATGGCTTCAATTGCCTCTTTTACATCGTGAACCCGTAAGATATTTGCGCCATTTAAAAGTGCAATTGTATTTGCAGAAGTTGTTGCGTTTAAAGCTTCTTGTGCAGAAATATTCAATGTTTTATACAACATCGATTTACGTGAAATCCCTGTCAAAATAGGTGCATCTAAACTTTTGAAAAGGGATAAGTTTTTTAGAATTTCAAAATTATGGCTGATGGTTTTTCCAAAACCAAAACCAACATCAATAATAATGTCATTGAGCTTTAGTTGATGTAATTTAAAAATTTGTTCTGCAAAAAAGGAAATAACTTCCTGAGTAACATCTTTATAAACAGGGTTTAGCTGCATGTTTTGGGGCCTTCCTAACATATGCATTAAAATATATGGAATTTGTAAATTAGCAACAGTTTCAAACATTTTATCATCCATTTTTCCGCCTGAAATATCATTTATAATTGCTGCTCCAGAATTGATGGTTTCTTTGGCAATTGCACTTCTAAAAGTATCTACAGAAATAAGAATTTCAGGAAAGTTTTTTATCAGTAATTTTATAACAGGAACAATTCTTTGTAGCTCTTGGTTTTCGGAAATATGTTTTGCTCCTGGTCTTGAAGAATATGCACCAACATCAATAAAAGTGGCTCCTTCAAAAAGCATTTTTTCAACGTGCCTAAGAATTTCAGATTCGTCTTTATATTTTCCTCCGTCAAAAAAAGAATCAGGAGTAATATTTAAAATCCCCATTACTTTTGGTGACGATATATCTACTAAATTTCCCTTGCAGTTTATAGTCATTTTAACGTACCACTTTATTAATTACGTCGGCTATTACTGTTGCTTTGTAATTGTTCATTTTTTTCATTAATTCATTCACTGAAGTTCCAATTAATAACATATTTCTATTGGTTTGTTTCAGATACCCTTCTTCTACCATTTTATCGAGCTGCAGTAAAACTCCATCAAAGAAACCGTTCACATTTAAAAGACCAACAGGTTTTTGTTCAATATGCAATTGATTCAAAGTAAGTGCTTCAAAAAGTTCATCTAACGTTCCAAAACCTCCAGGAAGTGTTATATAACCTTCAATTAATTTGCTCATAATTACTTTGCGTTCACTCATTTTTTTGCAAACAATCATTTCTTCTACCCCAGCATGAACAACTTCTTCTTTTTCTAACAATTTAGGAATGACACCAATCACTTCACCATTATGGTCCAAAATAGTGTCAGCAAGAATGCCCATCATACCAATTTTTCCTCCACCATAAACCAAACCAATTTTGTTTTTAGCAAAATAATTTCCTAATTCTATGGCGGCTTCTTTATAAACAGGGTTAAAGCCTAAGCTCGAGCCACAAAAAACAACAATTCTTTTCATTTGATAGTTGATAAATTCATTGTAAAAATAAATGAAATGCTTTTAAGATTTACTACATTTGAAAAAATACTTTTTTATAAAAATGCAAGAGACCTCAAAACAATACGATGCTGTTATAAATGAATGTAGAAGTTTATTTATTAAAAAAATGTCTGATTACGGTTCTGCATGGAGAATTTTACGTTTACCATCTTTAACAGATCAAATATTTATTAAAGCACAAAGAATTCGTCAGCTACAAGAGAATGAGGTCAGAAAAGTAGATGAAGGAGAGAAATCTGAGTTTATTGGTATTATTAATTATTCGATAATGGCGCTAGTTCAGTTAGAAAAAGGAATTGTAGAAACTCCTGATTTAAACATAAAAGAGGCAACTGTTTTGTATGATAAACATAGTAAAATCACTAAAGACTTAATGATGGATAAAAATCATGATTATGGTGAAGCATGGAGAGATATGCGCATTTCTAGTTTAACAGATTTGATATTACAAAAGTTATTACGAGTTAAGCAAATTGAAGATAACAAGGGGAAGACAATTGTTTCTGAAGGAATTGATGCTAATTATCAAGACATGATTAATTACGCAGTTTTTGCGATGATTCACTTAGGATAATTAAGAATACATGATACTGGCGTATAAGATTTTTTTTCTGCAAGTTGTTTCTTAACCGCATTGTTTACTCTATTTAATATAAAGTAGCGATTATTTATCAAATCATAAAATATTAACTAGAGATGTAGATATTTATTTATAGAGTTTTTAATAATATTAACTAATAAAATTAGATGAAGTTTTTAGTCCAGTTAGCAAGAATTATAGTAGGAGCCTTATTTATATTTTCGGGCTTTGTGAAGTTGGTAGATCCCATAGGTTCTAAATACAAGTTTCAAGAGTATTTTTCTGAAGATGTTTTAAATCTGGAGTTTTTAATTCCGTATGCATTGCCATTTGCAATTCTATTAATTACTTCAGAAATATTATTGGGAGTTATGATTTTAATAGGCTACAAACCAAAATTAACAGTTTGGAGTTTATTTTTGTTAACACTTATTTTCTTGTTTCTAACATGGTATTCTGCTTATTATAACAAAGTAACAGATTGTGGTTGTTTTGGTGATGCTATAAAATTAACTACCTGGGAGACTTTCTATAAAAATATAATTTTAACTGCTCTAATTATTATTTTATTGATAAAAGTAGCGCTTATTAGGCCTCTTTTTAAAGGTAAAATTCCAAAACTAATTACTTTTTTATCATTGGCAGTATTCTTATTTATTGTGCAACATGTTTTAACCCATTTACCTTTAATCGATTTTAGAGCATATGCCATTGGTAAGAATATTCCTGAAGGAATGGTTTTTCCAAAAGATGGAAGTATTCCTCCTGTTCACGATTTTATGCTAGAAGATGCTCAAGCAGATTTAGCGCCAGAATTATTGAAGAAGGAAAAAGTAATGTTAGTTATTGTTTATAATCTATCCAAGTCAGATATAAATGGATTTTCTGAAATTAAAGAAATTTCAACAAAAGCAAAGAAAGAGGGTTATACAGTTTATGGCGTTTCTGCTTCATTTTCTGATGATTTAATGATTGCAAAAGAAAAATACAATTTACCTTTCGACTTTTTGTTTTGTGATGAAACGACTTTAAAGACTATAATCAGAGCGAACCCTGGAGTTGTTATTTTAAATAAAGGAACCGTTATGCAAAAGAAAAATTGGGTGGATGTAGAAGATTTAGAATTGTAAATTATTTACATTATTAATAGCTACTTTTTGTCTCTTTTATTTTTGATGTCAGTAAGACGATGCCCTTTTTCATTTTTAAAAAACACATGTTTTGGGCTCCCAATAATTTGAGAAGAATAAATGCCAGTATGCCCAGAAAATAAATAAGAAGAGGTGCAAGCCAAGGCAATAAAAACGCCAGATTCTATTCCAAATAATTCAATTCCCATTACAGTACAGGCAATAGGGGTATTCGTTGCTCCTGCAAAAACAGCCACAAATCCCATTCCTGCTAATAAACCCATAGGTAATGGAATAAACCAAATTAACGCATTTCCTAAAGTTGCGCCTATAAAGAACAAAGGAGTTACTTCTCCTCCTTTAAACCCAGCACCTAATGTAAAAGAAGTGAACAATAATTTTAGAAAAAAATCATACGAATTCAAATCAATATTAAAAGCATCAACAATTGTTGGTATACCTAATCCTATATATTTTGTAGTGCCCATAAGATAGACAATAGCAGCTAGAACAGCACCGCCAATTAAAGGGCGCAGTGGAGCATAATGAATGTGTTTTTTAAATAAATCCCCCCAAAAGTGAGTAGATTTTGAAAACAGCATACTTGCAAGTCCGAAAATAAGTCCAGCTATTAAAGACCAAAGAATTGTAGATGGCGTTATCTCTGTAATCGTTGAAATATTATAATGTGTGTGATGAGATATTTGCCAGATATCACAAAAATAATTCGCAAAAATGGCAGCTAAAAGACTGGGTATAATTGCATCAAACTTTATTCTGCCGATCACCATTACTTCAAGAGCAAAAATAGCACCTGCTAAAGGAGTTCCAAAAACAGATGAAAAACCGGCACTGATACCGGCGACTAATATGATTTTTCTATCGAAATTAGAAAGTTTAAAAATTTTCGTAAACTGATCTGCAATTGCACCACCTATTTGCAAGGCAGTTCCTTCACGTCCAGCAGAACCTCCAAATAAATGTGTAAGGATGGTTCCTAAAAACACTAAAGGAGCCATTTTAAAAGGAATTATTTTTTTAGGAGAATGATATTCGTCTATCAATAAATTATTTCCTTTTACAACACTTTCTCCATATAAATGATACGATAAACCTATGACAAATCCAGCAACAGGTAGCAGTCCAATAATCCACACATTAGCTTCTCTATAGTTTGTCGCCCATTCTAAAGACCATAAAAAAACAGCAGATGCACTACCTGTAAATACTCCTATAAGCATACAGATACAAACCCATTTTAGAAGAAAAAGCAAAGAAAAGCTTTGCTCAAACGAAAGAAAGAATCTTTTAATTTTACCCATATGTCTTTACATCTTCTTACATAAAATGAGTCATTAGATTATTGCCTAATAATACAGATTGATAAGTCTTTAATCTGATTGTTTTTTTTGCAAATCTAAACAAATAAAAACAAAGAGATTATTTGTAAGTATGGATCAAATAGTAATCAAATACTATTCATTTTAAAATTTTATTGTAACTTGTTTTAAAGTCATAAAATTTAAATAATGAACGAATTAGTTAGCTATCAATCAAAAGAGAATTACGCAATTATTACCATAAAAAATGGCAAAGCAAATGCTATTTCACATGAAGTAATTGAAGGATTGAATGCAAGTTTAGACAAAGCTGAGCAAGAAAATAAAGTTGTAATTCTTACAGGACAAAATGGTATTTTTTCTGCTGGTTTTGACTTGAAAGTGATGACAAAATCACCTGAATCGGCGAAGGAATTAGTTACAAAAGGTTCACAGTTATCATTAAGAATGTTGTCTTTTCCAAAGCCAATTATTATCGCTTGTAATGGGCATGCAATTGCAAAAGGGGCATTTTTATTATTGTCTGTAGATTATAGGATTGGGGTAGAAGGAGATTTTAAAATTGGTTTAAATGAAGTAATGATCGGAATGACGATGCATAATGCAGGTATTGCAATTGCAAAATCACGTTTGTCTGAAGTATACCTAAATAGAAGTGTAAACAATGCAGAAATATTCAATTCTAAAGATGCCATAAAAGCTGGTTTTCTAGACTTGATTGTTCCGGAAACAGATGTGTTGCCAACTGCGATTAAAGTTGCAGGGATGTTTTCGAAACTACATAAAAAAGCACATGCTGAAACCAAGTTAAAGGTTAGAAAACTGCATTTAGAGGCACTAGCGAATGCCATCAAATTAGATTTAGCGGGAGAAATTTCTTTGAACTCTTAATTTTTTCAGAAGCTATTTCCTGCTTTCCATGATATCTTTTTAATTTTGTTCTTAAAATGAACTTAGTTATTGTTCTTAAATTTATTGTAACTGACAATTATAAAGGATGTTGTTTCAATTAGGGTCCGTTTATTTACTAACTTTTTGATAGACTAAAATAATATTGATTTTAACAAGTCATTCATTTAAAAGCAGGAATCTCTATTATGTTTACAGAAGCCAAAAATTGTTGTATTCATTATTTTTTTGAAGAATGATAAACATAAAATCACTTAAACTTTTTTCTAATTGAAAAGCATACAAATAGGTCGAGAAGTTTTTAATACGAATGCTTTTCAAAAACTTTAATACCCGCTTTAATTTCAATATCCAAATGATTTTTTCGAGGTGTTAAAGGGCAAGAATATTTGTCATTATAAGCACAATATGGATTGTATGTATTATTAAAATCCAAAGAGATCGTTCCGTCTGCTTTTTCATCTGTAGTCAGTACATCCATATAACGCCCGCCACCATAAGATTCTTCTCCAGAAGTATTATCTGTAAAAGGTAAAAAGAGATACTCTTTATAGTTTTCCCCACGAAAATCATCTTGACTTTGGTAGATTCTTAGCGCACAATCTTTTCCTTTTAAATTAAACTTTAAGATACCGTATTCTTTATACAATGGTTTTCTATCGGTAGTAGTAGCCATTTCAAAAGTAGGGGCATTTATTGTTTTTGTCAGTTCTGCATTGACAATAAATGAAGAATCTACAGGAAAGAAATCTAATCCTTTAAAGTTTTTTAAGTCCTTCTTTTTTAATGGAGATTTTGATGCGTCTTTATAACTCGCATTTAATTCTTGCTGATATTCAGTTTTACCTATTAAAGGACGTTTATCTTGTGAGTTGCAACCTATGATCAGTAAAAAAGAGAATGCTATAGTAATTTTTTTCATATCCGCTAAAGTATAAAATTACTCGGTAGTTCTTTTTAAAATCAGAAAATGATTATCCATAACATTTCCTGTTAAAATTAAATTACTAAAAGGTGCAGCTACTGTGGAAGCAGACATATTTGTGCCATCTTGCATGTAAACTTGTTCTATAGCATACTCTCCTTTTTTAAAGTATTTTATTTTGATAATTTCGGATGGAGAAGTTTTTTTATCACCTTTTGCGTAGGCAGCAAAGTGCAATAAATTAGGATGAGCTCCAATCCATAAATTATTCTCAGAATCAAATTCAATATTATCAACTCCAGTTTTACAATTAATATTTTCAATAAAAGTTAGACTTCCATCTTCATTTTTTTGATACACTTTTACTAGAAATTTTCTTGGTGAAGCAATAAAAATAAGATTACGTTTTGTGTCAAAATTAATGCCATTTGCATAGGCAATTCCTTCAGCAACTTTCGTGTAGTTTTTGCCATCAAAATAGATGACATTAGAAATAGAAAGGCCTAAATAATCCTCAGCCAAACGTTGAATTCCGTCTTTATATTTATGGTCGTTTGTGAAATAAAATTTATTTTCATCTAACAGAACAATATCATTTGGACTAAATATCTTTTCGTGTTTTAATGTTCTTATATGGATTAATTCCATTTCTATCAAATTGAAAACTTCAATAAATTCGCCATTGGTAGTATGATTGATTGCTGCGATTGTAGTTATTTTACCTTTTTGAAACATAGAAATTCCGTGAGGAGCAAAAGGTTTTTTTAGACCTTTAGTTAAATGGATTGGTTTAAAATTATCCGTTTTTAAATCTATATAATATAAGCCACCAAATTCTTGTGCTGTATTTGGTGTTTTTTTTCTTGAGGTAGCTGAAATAATAGCAAAACTATCGTTCTTACTTATGGTAATATCTTCTGCACCAGCAATGTTTATTTTTTGGAGAATCTCTCCATCAAAATTATTTTTGATGGTTTTAAAATATCCCGTAGAGATAAAAATATTACCTATAAATAAGAACAGCAAAATAAGTATTGCGTATAAAATTCTTTTTTTGAAATTCATTTTAAACTATCTTTTTATAAAAATACAACATTCAAATATTTTATAAAGATTTCTCCATGTAATAAGAAAATAAAACCATAATCTTTATTGCGTATTTAACTAAATTAAGGTGTAAAAAGCACAAAAATCGGTTTATTTTTATTGATGGTACTTCTTAAAAAAAGATAAAGTTTTACAGAGAAATTTATTAAACTTGATTGTTTTTATTTATAAAGTATTGTAAATAAAAACGAAATAGGCCATCAATAAAAAACAGCCATCTTTCCAATTTAATCGATAACCTTTTGGTATAAAAACTAAGGGCAGAATAATAAACGAGATTCCTAACATCCAAAAAATATCTCCTGTTAGTAATCTTTCATCGACAAGAGTAATCGGTGTTATCATAGAAGTAATTCCTAAAACTGCTAATATATTAAAGATATTAGATCCTATTAGATTACCTAGAGAAATAGCTTTTTCCTTCTTAATTATTGCAATAACAGATGCTGCTAATTCGGGTACACTTGTGCCTATAGAAACGACAGTAACTGCAATAACACGATCTGTAACCCCAAAATCTTTAGCTAAAGTTGTTGCTCCTTTTATTAATAATTCTGAACCTCCCCAAAGGCCTAAACCACCTAAAACTAAAAATAAAACTATTTTGTACAGTGGCAATGGCTCATCATCTTCAGGTAATTCATCTACTACAGCTGTTTTTTGAAAACGCAAAAGAAAGATTAAAAAGATGATTAGAAAAGAAAAGAAAATGATGCCTTCATATTGTGTAATAACGCTGTCACCAGCTAAAGAGAAGTAGAGTAGTGCCGAAGCAATCATCATTATAGGCCAATCCGTTGTATAAAAACTTTTTTGAACTTCCATGCCACCTAGCAAAAGAGTAATACCTAAAACCAATCCTAAATTAGTAATATTGGAGCCAATAACGTTACCCAATGCTAAATCTGATGCTCCATTTAAAGCAGCATTTATACTAACAATAAGTTCTGGAGCTGAAGTAGCAAAAGAGACTACCGTCATTCCAATAATAATTTTTGGAATATCTAATTTCAAAGATAAAGCTACAGCTGATTTTAGTAGCCAATTACCACCCAAAATCAATAAAATTAAACCACTTATTACTAGTAAAAAATTCATCTTTTTAATTTTTTGCGAAGATACATTTTTATCACTTTATGAAAAAACTAAAAAAGAATATGCCTCTTTTATAATTTTAGAAGATCATTTTCTCATTACTTTTTTAAAACTGACATAAATCAGCTTTTAGTTACTAACAGTATAATATCTTTAGAAGATATTATATCATATATACAGTAGTTGTATTTAATTAAAATATTTATTGTCTTTTGTGTTTAATATATTTCATCAAATTATATAAACTTTTTTTAGATATCGGAGAATGATGCTGTATTGAGAAAACAATTGCGCAATTGAACTTGTTTATTAACTTTATAAAACGATTAAGATGATTATTATTGCTCTAAAAATTATTAATATTATTTCTGACCTGATACTTACTCTTTTTTTCTAGGAAAGATTAGGGACAACTAATTATAAAAACAATCGAGTTGTTTAATTTTCATTATTTTTGATAAATAATCAAACTACAATGAAGACACAATTTTTTAAAGCCTTAGCAAAAATGAATAAAGCTATTTTACCTTCTTTTACAAAAAAGCAGTTAGATATCTCTAAAGCATCAAAACTTCAATTGGCCATTATTGGATGGAGAGCTTTTGTAACTATGAAATCACTTCCTTAAAATATAAAATTATGACTATAAAACATACGAAATTATTTACAGGTTCTAATATTATTGTACGTGCCTTAAAAAACCTATTAGATTTAGAACAAATAAGTTACATTATTAAAGATAGGTTCGAATCTGCTCGATTAGGTGGTTTTGGAGAAAACATGGATTCTGTAGAAGTGCATGTCATAGATGCTGATGTTGAAAAAGCGAAAAAAATAATAGCATCGTATAAAGAAAAAATAAACGCATAAAAAACAACAATAGGCTTTCTAATTAAAAAAAATGCTATTATATTTGCACCCGCTTAAAGGCCATGTGGCGCAACTGAATAGCGCACTTGATTACGGCTCAAGAGGTTGCTGGTTTGAATCCAGCCATGGTCACTACTAAAAAAAGTAACTATCTATATATTAGGTAGTTACTTTTTTATTATAGGCTATTTTTCCTACATATACCTCTTTTCCCAAAGCTCAACTTATCATCCATTTGAAAAAGCCTCTTTTTAATTTTAGGAAAACAGATTAATACAATTAATTAAAGATTCTGAAGTAAGAATTAATACATATCAATTATTGGTAACTCATATAATGGTATTATAAATTAAAAAAGATTGTAAATAATTTAAAAAAAAGGTTGATTAATCAAATGAATCGTTATTATTAGAATACTTTATCTAATAAATGACTACTCTTAATACCTGAAATTTTATTTTCTAATGAGTTATATTAAACCTCAATCTTGTATATAAGGACTATAGGTTTATGAATTGAATGAAGAGGATATGTTTATGGTGTGGTATTTGTATCTAAAGATTTTTCTCCAAGTTTTAAGTTCACACTGGTAGAATTTAATTAATGTTTCTGTTGTAAAGTCAGAGTAGTTTTTTATTTAATTATTTTAAATCTTATTTCGAGGTTGTCTTTACCAAAAACGTATTCTAATATACTTACTACGACTAATTCTAATATCTAGGTATAAGCCATCGATACCTATTGAATTACATTTAGAAAGAAATTTATTCCACATAATATTTATTAACCAAATGTAGTAAATTTATTTTAGAGGCTCGGAAGCAGCTGAGTCATCAGAGGAGGATATGCCCGAGTTTAATTTAAATATTGTTTGATTGCCATTCTATGTTCTGGAATACTTTTGTCATAGTTGTCTACTAATAACTCTAATATTTCTGGTTGTTTTACTCCAATCTCATTTTTATGAAAATATTTTGAAACATATAAATTATAGGTTTCCTCTTTTTTTTCAAAAATTAAAAAATGTGTTGCATTTAATTCAGCAAAAGCAATTTCGTTTCCATGAAATGCACTGGATTCATCTTTTATAAAAAGAGAAAACTCGTAATATTTTAAAACATTTTCCATAAATTATACTAGTTCTGCAGATAAGCCTAATTGCAATAGTTTAGAACATCGTGGCTCTAAATCTTTATAAGATCCAGATTTAACGGTGCATTTTCCTTTGTAATGAACTAACATAGTGCATTGTTCAGCTTGCTCTAAAGTATGCTCACAAACACTAATTAAAGACTCTATTACAAAATCAAAAGTATTTACTTCGTCATTATGAAGTACTATTTCATGTTGATGTATTTCTTTTTCTAAGACATCAACTTCTTCTTTATTTTTTTCTTTGGTACTCATAATTACAAAATTACAATTTATTGTATTTTAATGCAACCCAATTATTTCTTTGTATAAATGTTTCTAATTTTAAATTGTATTTAGAAACCTCAGTATCAATAACAGGAATATCCTCTTCATAAAATCCGCTTAATAAAAGTATACCTTTTTCATTTAAACAGTTTGTATACACTTTCATATCCATCAACAAAATATTTCTGTTGATATTAGCAATAATAACATCGTACTTTTTATTGATTAAAAGAGATGAATCTCCTTCAAAAACAGAAATATGATGACAATTATTACGAGTAACATTTTCTTTAGAATTTTCATAACACCAATTATCAATATCAATAGCGTCAATTGGGCTGGCACCTTTCATTTCTGCAAAAATGGCTAAAATACCAGTTCCACAACCCATGTCTAAAGTTTTTTTGTTTTCTAAATCTAATTTTAATAAATGTTGAACCATCATGTGCGTAGTTTCATGATGACCCGTACCAAAACTCATTTTTGGTTCAATAACGATATCGTATTTTAAATTGGGGTTTTCATGAAAAGGAGCTCTTATACTCACTGAATCATCAACTTGAATAGGTGTAAAATTCTTTTCCCATTCTGCATTCCAGTTTGTTTGTTCAACTTCATTTTGATTATATTCAATGGAAAACTCATCAGAATTTAAAACAAAGATAGTATCAAGAATATTTGAATTCCAATCTTCTTTTTGAATATACGCCGTTACTCCGTCTTCATTCTCAACAAAACTCTCAAAACCAACAGCACCTAATTCTGCAATTAAAATTTCTGTAGCTGGTTCTTTTGGAGCTGCTGTAAAATTGTATTCTATATAAATGTTGTCCATAAATGTCTTGTAAAAAAAAGCATCAAGATTTAAAATCTTGATGCAAATTTATTGTAAATATCTTTAAATACGGTGCTTAAATAGCTTTAATAATTCCTGTGAAATCATCAACATTTAAAGCGGCTCCACCTATTAAACCACCATCTACATCTGGTTTAGAGAAAATTTCTTCTGCGTTTGCAGGTTTTACGCTTCCTCCATATAAAATAGAAACTTCATCAGCTACTTCTTTATTGTATTTTTTCTCTATTATACTTCTAATAAAAGCATGCATTTCTTGCGCTTGCTCTGCACTTGCAGTTTCTCCTGTACCAATCGCCCAAACAGGTTCGTAAGCTAATATGATACTTTTCCAAGCACCTGCTTCTAAATGAAATAATGCATTTTTTACTTGACTTTCTACAACTGAAAAATGATTATCAGATTTTCTGTCTTGTAATAATTCCCCAAAACAAAAAATTGTTTCTAAGTCATTTTCTAAAATGGCATCTACTTTGGCTGCTAGACTTTCATCTGTTTCATTAAAATAAGTTCGTCTTTCTGAATGACCTAAAATAACAGTTTTAATTCCGATTTCTTTTAACATTTCTGCAGAAATTTCACCAGTGTAAGCCCCGTTTTTAGCTTGATGCATGTTTTGTGCAACGACTTCAATTTTAGAGTCTTTAGCTTCTTTTATAGAGGAAGATAAGTTTACAAAAGTAGGAGCAACAATTACACGAGTATTTTCTAATTTCTCTTTTTTAATAGATTTTTTCAAATCTTTAATCAGTTGTTTACTCTCCTTTTTATTGTTGTTCATTTTCCAGTTTCCTGCTACTATTTTTGTTCTCATAATTCTAATTTTATTACCTAAAATATTGGTGTTATTCTATATTTAATTTTGATGTAAATCTAAGAAATGGAAAGTCAAAAATCATGTAGAAAAAGAAATAGTTACTAAAACGATTTATTTGATTTTTTTTAAAGCTTCTTTTAGCTTTTTGTCTGCTGTATTTATAGCCTTAAATAAAGAAATTTCTCCAGTTTCATTAATAACCATATATCTTGGAATCCAATTTAAATTGATGAAATTTACGAATTTTCCATCTTTCATTCCTTCTGGTAAATTATAATGTTTTCCGATTAAATTGTATTTGTTAATGGCTCTTTTCCAAGATAGATTATTTTTATCAACAGATAAAAACAAAAAAGTTACATTAGGGAATTCTTTTTGTAATTCTTTGATCTTTGTTACGCTAGCGATACAATCTTTGCACCAAGAGGCCCAGACATCTATCAATATTTTTTTTCCTTTATGATCGGATAAAACGTCTCTTAGACTTGTTTTAGAATTATTTATATCTATCAATATTTCTTGATAGGCTTCATCGGAAAACTGGGTAGGTTTTTCTGAATTACAACTTATAAAAACGATGATGAATAAAAGAAATAATTTTTTCATATGAAACATATCAATTAAAAATGAGATAACTTACAATTGTTAAAAGTTAAAAATAGTACTTTTGTGTAACTCTAAGTAAAAGTAATGACAACGCAGCAACTTGTATCACAAATAAAACAAAAAAAATCTTTTTTATGTATAGGTTTAGATGTAGATCTTGATAAAATCCCTAGTTATTTGTTAAAGTTAGAAGATCCAATTTTTGAATTTAATAAAGCCATTATTGATGCGACGCACCATTTGTGTGTTGCTTATAAACCGAATACTGCTTTTTATGAGGCTTATGGTATTAAAGGTTGGAGAGCTCTAGAAAAAACAATTTCTTACATCAACAATAAGTATCCGGAAATTTTTACGATTGCTGATGCAAAAAGAGGAGATATAGGAAATACATCCACAATGTATGCCAAAGCTTTCTTTAAAGATTTAGCGTTTGATTCTGTTACCGTTGCGCCTTATATGGGGAAAGATTCTGTTGAGCCGTTCTTAGCTTTTAACGACAAGCATACTATTATGTTGGTATTAACCTCTAATGAAGGCGCTTTTGATTTTCAAACGTTGAACGTTAATAATCAAGAATTATATAAAAAGGTTTTGCAGGTATCAAAATCTTGGAAAAACTCAAAAAACTTAATGTATGTTGTTGGCGCTACAAAAGCTGAATATTTTAAGGAAATTAGAAAAATAGTTCCTGATTCTTTTTTATTAGTTCCTGGCGTTGGAGCGCAGGGAGGAAACTTACAAGATGTTTGTAAATATGGATTAACACAAGATATAGGTTTGTTGATCAATTCTTCAAGAGGAATAATTTATGCTTCAAATACTGATGATTTTGCTCAGGTGGCTGCTATAAAAGCGAAAGCATTACAAACAGAAATGAGTTTGATCTTGGAAAATAGATCTTAAATATTTTTCTTCCATAAAAAAATGGTGATTGGAATAAGATAAAAGAACCTTTGTATGCGCTATTATTGTTTCCTTTTTTTAAATATAAAGCTTGTAAAGGCTATTTTAAGACTATCAAGATAAGTGAGGATCAGGATTCTTTCGCAGGTTATAAAGAATTTATACAGTAAGTTTTCTATCTAAATAACGAATTTGATTAATTTTCTCGAGCAACTTCATAGCTTTAAAGGCAGCTATATCACTCACTGATTCATCTACAAATCTATAGTTATTAGACTTTTCAATTAACTTGATATAACTTTTTTTTAGGTGCTTCTCGTAATTATTTAGTTGTTCTAAGCGGTACATGATTTTTTTATTAACCCTTCAATGTACACAATTATTTAGCCATATGTACTTACAAATTAGTTAAAATTAATTTTTAACAATCTTATGAGTTGATGTTCCCTTTTCAGATTCTAATTTTAAGAAATAAATTCCTTTTGATAAATTTGAGATTTCTATCGTTTTCTTTACACTATTTTGAACAAATACTTGAATTTTTTGACCCGTTAAAGAGTAAATGGTTCCTTTAATTTCGCCTAAATCTGATAAAAATTTGATATTTAATTCGTCATTTACAGGGTTCGGAAAAAGTTTAACATTTAAAAGACTCTTATTTTTAGAAACAGATGCTACAGATTCTTGATATATTCTAATGTAATCAATCTCCATGGCACTCTCTGTAAAGTTTGCTGCTATATTTGGTAAAATTGCAACATTAAGTAACAAATATTGAGGTGCATTATAGGGCCAGTTTTCAATATTTTTATTTTCTGGATTATATACATAATGAACTATTCCGTCTACGCTAAAAGTCATTTTATTAGAATTCCAATCTAAAGTATAAATATGAAATTCTGTTGATGCATTATTAATCGCTCTACCTCCTTTATTAACGGTATCTGCAAAACTTGATCTGTTGTGTAAAGCACTTGCCACATAGTTTTGATTAGCTCCCCAGTGCTCAATAATATCTATTTCTCCACAATCTGGCCAGCCTGTCGTTCCATGAGAAGCTGCCCAATATCCACCTGTTTCGGTAATGTTTTGACCGAGCATCCAAAGTGCCGGAAACGTACCCACTCCAAAAGGCATTTTTGCTTTAATCTCAACTTTACCGTAGGTAAATGCAAATTTAGAATTCAGTCTTGCTGAAGTGTATTGTTTGGTAACTCCTTCATTTGTATACGTCTCTTTTTTTGCTAAAATTTTTAAGGCACCATTTACCATAAAAGAATTTGTATTTCTATCTGTATAATGCTGAATTTCGCCATTAGCCCAATTTTGGCCACCTATAATCGGTCTAGTTTGTTGGAACCAATTGTCTGCGTTAATAGCACCCGTACCGTTAAATTCATCAGACCAAACTAAGTTGTCAAAAACTGGGTTTTCACCATTGTTATTGTTATCAGTAATGATTCCGTCGTATAAAAAATCATCAATATAAGCCGTTACTTTAGCGTTATTGTTTTCATCATTTATTTGTATTAACACTCTATTTAAGTCGGTTCTATCTATTGGGTCAGGTGAGTTATTATTGTAGTTTAAAAAGGTGTCATTTTTAAAATCGAAAGTAATAGTCTGCCATTCATCTAAGACTATCGATTTTATAATTTCTGATTGAGTAGTCCATTTCTGACCTAAAGTATTATTTTGTAACTTTAAAGATATTTGGTTGTTTTCGCTCCCTGTTAGACTCGCCGAAGGAACATACATTTTTAGAGTAAATGTATGATTTGTCGATAAATCAAATGTATTAGAAACATCAAAAAATATATTTGCATACTGGCCTCCATCGTCTATATATTTGAGAACTGTGTTAGAAGTATTAATACTTTCTTTATAAGGATTTGTAAAAGATGTATTCATTTCTGATTCATCGGTGGCCCAATTGGAAATTGTTCCATTTCCCTCAAAATCATCTTCTACAGTTTGTCCATTAGAAAATAATGTAAATGATAAAAATAATATTACAAATAAACTTTTCATTTTTTTTTTTTCAAAACTACTTTTTTCAAAAGTCTCTAGCAAAAAAAACTACCATACAAAAGCAATACATGTTAAAGAAAAAGTCTTTTATTTTTAAAGACAGACAAGTTGATTAAAGATTCTTTTTTTCTGTAATTATATTTTATCTTGCAAGGTAAAGACCTTTTTTAATAAGGCGGTGTTCCGCGAACCTGCTCTTTCGCGAATATCTTTTTCTTCAACTTCTATCATTGTAAAAACACCTTTTAAAGTTTGATTTGTTACATACCCTACTAAATCGGGGTTTACCTTTTTTACAAAAGGAATTGAGTTGTATTTATGAATTAAGTTTGCCCAAACTTTATCTGCTCCAACTTTAGAAAAAGAAGTTTTGATCACAGGGCTAAAACGAGTGTACAAGCTTGCTGAAGTTTTAGCTTGCAAATGCGTTGTTGCGGCATTTTGTTCTCCTAATAATATGTTTTTAGCATCTGTAAATGTAATTTCTTTTACGGCATTTACAAAAATTGGAGTTGCAGTTTTAACGGCATCTTCTGCAGCTCTGTTCAACACTTTTATACCTTCATCGGCAAAATTGCTTAAACCTATTTTACGTAACCCTTTGTCTACTGCTTGTAATTCTTCTGGTAATAAAATTTTGACTAAATCGTTTCTGTAAAAACCATCTTTTAAGGTTAATTTAGAAACCTGATTTTTAATTCCATTATCTAAAGCTTGTCTTAAACCATTTCCAATTTGCTCCTGCGATATTTCTCCGCTACTATCAGGAAACTGAGTTACTATTTTTTGTAATTCTGCGCAACTTGCAAATTGTATTGCAATTACTAATACTAAAATTCTCTTTCTCATTTTCTGTAATTTTATATTCTATTGGCATTTAAATTTTTTGACAGAAAAGTTACTTAATTATTTAAAACTATCTGTTTTTTTATCATATCCAAAAGGGCAATGTTTGCAACCGCTTTTGCAACAATATCCTCGTTTTAAATGATAGCTCTCTGTAAAGACTCTATAACCTTGTTCATTCAAGTAATAATCTTCTTTTTCTATTTCTATTCTTGGTTTAAACATACTGCAAAAATAAACGATTTATAAACGATTATCTAAATTGTAATCTTTTATCTTTTACAGAGTCTATTCTTAAAGCTTTAAAATCTAAAATATAATTTTGATACAATCTCCAAGGAAATTTATCTCCTTGTTTTGGAAGAATATCTTTAGCTCTATGAATGTAGCCAGAATCTAAGTCGATTAAAGGTAATTTCCCTAAGTTTTCTTCTAGAACTTTTGCATTCACTGATTTGTAATTATTTTTATCTAAATATTTTAAAAGCCTTGAAATATATTCGCTTGTTAAATCACTTTTTAAAGTCCAAGAGGCGTTTGTGTAACCGGCAAAAACGAAAAAATTAGGCAGTTCACTTAACATTAAACCTTTATAAATAAACTGTTTTGTAATATCAAAAGGAATATTATTTAACGATATTTTTGCCCCACCAAAAGGTAATAATTTTAAGCCAGTTGCACTAATAACAATATCTGCTTCTAAAACTTTTCCTGATTTCAGAAGAATTCCATTTTCTGTAAAAACAGCAATAGAATCAGTAACTACATCCGCTTTTCCTTTTTTAATAGCCTTAAAAAAATCTCCATCAGGTACTAAACAAAAACGCTGATCCCAAGGTTTATAATCCGGAGAGAAATGAGGCTTTAGAGGAAAATCTCCCAACTCTTTTTTAATTCCTTTTAAAACAAAGTTCTTCATGGTGTTGGGCCACTTTCTGCATAAATTAAAGAACAGCATATCAATAAAAATATTTTTAGCTCTTATTAATTTATGAGCTATTCTACTAGGTAAAATTCTTTTGATAAAACCGGCAATTTTATCTTTATTGGGTAAGGCAGCAATGTAAGTTGGTGATCTTTGCAACATTGTTACTTTTGCCGCATCATTTGCTATTGAAGGTACAATCGTAACTGCTGTTGCTCCACTGCCAATTACCACTACTTTTTTGTTTTTATAGTCTAAATTTTCATCCCACTTTTGTGGATGAATAAATGTGCCTTTAAAATTTTCTAGGCCTTCAAATTCAGGAGTATAACCATGATCGTAATTATAATATCCACTACAATTAAAAATAAATTGTGATGTGTAAAGCGTTTCTTCTTTTGTTTTTGGATTTATAGTTTTAACCGTCCATAAATTTTGTAGCGTATCAAAATTATAAGAAACTACTTTTTGATTGAACGTGATTTTTTCTTTTACATCATACTCATCAGTAGCTTGGTGTAAATATTTTAAAATTGACGGTGCATCCGCAAAAGATTTATCATCATCCCAAGTTTTAAAAGAATATCCAAAAGTATACATATCAGAATCTGAACGAATACCGGGGTATTTAAACAAACTCCAAGTACCGCCAATTTCTTCTCTAGCCTCTAAAATTTTATACTTTTTAGTTGGATTTTTTCTCTGTAAATGACAAGCAGCACCAATTCCAGATAAACCCGCTCCAATGATAATTACATCGTACTTCATAGATTACTAAATGTTTTTAGATTTTAAAACTAGCCACAATTACTTAGTAGCTTGTTTAAAAGCATTTTCTCCACCAACAATAGGAATTGTAATTTTTGTACCTTCTAAATCTATCGTTAATTCAGTCCCTGGACTTGGTAATAAGGTATAATCATTATCACTAGAGAAAATCATTAAACCAATTTGCTGTCCTTTTTTTATAATTTGATCATCTGGTTGTAAATCGAATGTCATTTCATAAAATTCACCAACTTGTAAAGGCTCACTTTTTGTTAAAGATTCATAGTTTTGTAAATCTGCCCAACCACGTGTAATAATATTATCTGTAATTTTCACTCTTTCACCTTTGTTCCAAGGTAAAGAAACTAAATACACAGATAAGTTTACTGCGGCCTTAGAACTTGCTGCTTTTATAGTAATGTTTGTCAAACCAGAAATATGAATATCTTCTTTTAAAATAGGTGAAGTATATAATAAACGATGATTAGTATAATCTGCTTGCGCTAAAGCTTCAGAAGAAAAAGAGTAATTATCGACCAGTGTTTCTTTTCCTTTAGAATTAGATTTTTTTGTAGATAAACTTCCAACTGCTGGAGCGCCTGCTTCTAAATAAAAAGTTACAGGCTTTGCTTCCGGATTCGGATATTCTTGATAAGCTGTTGGCTCTTGCCTTTTATCATTTTCTCTTACGATCCAAGCTTTTGAATCGTTTTCTACGTCGTTTTCAATTCCATGTAAATATCGTGTAAACCATCTGTTCATCATTTTCATTGGCGGTGCACCCCCATGACCATTTTGGTGATAATAAATCTGTGTTGGCAGACCCATTTCTGATGCTTTTTTATAAATTCTATAACTATGTTCAGGCATCACATTCCAATCGTTAAAACCATGCGACATTAATAATGCTGCTTTCATGGGTTTCATGTCATTTATATAATCTCTTCCAGCCCAAAAATCATTATAATCTCCTGAAGCTCTATCCATCCCATTTGCCATTTCTGTATCTCTGACAACTCTGTTGTTTCTTGCTCTGTTTTCTTCTTTTCCACTATGAATAAAGTCGTATAATACATCGATATCTTCACCTAAATAACCCCCAGGTGAACGCACTAATCCGTTTGAACGATAATAATGATAATAGGACGTATTTGGAGCAATAGGTATAATTGCTTTTAAACCTTTCACACCAGTTGTTGCTGCTGCTAGAGGAATTGTTCCGTTGTAAGAAGTTCCTGTCATTCCTACTTTTCCTGTAGACCAAAATGCAGTAACTTCTTCATTTCCTTCTCTTGACGTAAAACCTTTTGCTCGACTATTTAACCAATCTATCACCGCTTTTGGTGCTAATGATTCATTATCGCCACCAACTGTTGGCGAACCATCAGATAAACCAGTTCCCGGGGAAGAAGAATGCACAACAATATAACCTCTAGGAACCCACGTTTTTATTTGTGAATTAGAAATAATTGGTCTTTCACCTCTTCTTTTTACTTCAACTCTAGTTCTTGGTTTTTCTTTTGCGCCAATTTCATGTTTTACATCCCAAAATAGACCAGGTGCATTTCCTGCGGTTCCTGCATAATACGGACTTGATTCATAAACAATGGGTAATTTTAAACCTTCTGTTTTAGTTTGTTCAGGTCTTGTAACATCAACATGAACTCTATCCATTTTGCCATCGCCATCAGAATCAAAAGTAGTTTCTACCCATAAATCGTGACGAATCCATTTTTCTGAATCTTTAAATGACTCAACAATTTGTGCTTCTCCATTTTTAAAAATGGGCACTACTTTTTCTTGTGCTTGAAAAGTGAAGCCTAAAAGAAATAATACTATAATTTGAATTTTATTTTTCATGTTGTCTGATTTATTTTAAAACTGAAAATTTTATTGATGAATCTGTAAAGACAGTATGTGTTTGTGTTTTGAAGTCGGCTTTTTCTGCTTTGTAAATATTATCAACATAAGTTTGCGGATTTAAATCTATTAGAGGAAACCAAGTACTCTGTACTTGAATTTGTAATTTGTGACCTTTTTTAAATGTATGAAAAACATCTTGTAATTTAATGTTTACAGCTGTTTTCTTATTCGGTATAAACGGTTCTGGACTTTCAAAACTATTTCTAAAACGGCCACGTAAAACTTCACTTCTAACCATTAAATGATAATTGCTCATTTTTAAATGATCTTGTAATTTATCGTTATTCTCTTTTGCATCTGCAGGATGCACATCAATTACTTTTACAATCCAATCTGCCGCAGAACCTGTGGTTGCAACTTTTAATTTTGCTAAAATATCCCCAGCCAATGTATAATCATCAGTTAAAACATCGGTTTCAAAAACTAAAACATCAGGCCTTCTTGCTGCAAAACGTTGATCATCTGTCATATATTTTCTAGGCGTGAAAACTGTTTTAATATCTTCTGAATAGGGAACAGGTCTTTTAATATCACTTATAAATTTAATTCCCGATATTGATCTTTTAGTAGAGGTTAATTCTTGATTTTTCGATAAAAACCAATCTTGTTTTATGCTGTTTTTTGGAGGCCAAGAATCATATGACTTCCATTCTAATTTCCCCGAATCATATACATACGCTTCTGGTAAGTCTGAATTTCCATCACCTTTTCCTTTTAAGAAATGATTAAAGAATTTGGTTTCAATTTCTTTCTGAAATTTTAACGAAATAGAATCTCCAAAATAATAATTTCCAACGGTATTTTTCACAGTATTTCTTGCCCATTTCCCATGATCCCAAGGTCCAAAAACGAGTGTATTATAATTATCTTTTCCGTTTTTTTCTATTCCTTTATAGGTTTCTAAAGGGCCGTATAAATCTTCAGCATCAAACCAACCACCTACAATCATTGTAGCTACAGAACTTGGCACTTTGTTCATGTGTTGTATAATTCCTTTACTTTTCCAAACTGAATCGTAATTAGGATGTTCTATAATTTCTTTCCATAAAAAATCATCAATTTTATCTTTAGAAGCAGTAGCATTTGCATCTAATTTATCATATTGAAAATATTCATTCAAGTTTTTTAAAGGTCCTTTGTCTAAGAAAAATTGGTATTGATCTTGAGAATTCATTTTAGGTAAAGAGTACCAAGAAGTATCAGTTGGTGTGTCTTTATAGGTTCCGAATAAAGGAATTGCTCTAAAATAGCTTAGTAAGAAAGCTCCATTATGATGAAAATCATCAAAGAAAAAATCGCCAATACAAGCTTGAGGAGAAGCCGCTTTTAAAGCCGGATGTGCATCAATTGCAGAGATAGTGGCATAATGTCCAGGATAAGAAATTCCCCAGGTTCCCACATTTCCATTATTGTATTCAACGTTTTTTACAAGCCAATCAATAGTGTCATACGTATCAGAAACTTCATCAGATTGATTTACTGTTTTATTCGGAATGTAAGCTCGCATATTATCGTAAACCCCTTCACTCATCCATCGTCCACGAACATCTTGATACACGACAATATTTCCTTCTTGCATTAAATGAACATTCGGGCTAATTTTAGTTTTCATTTTCCCTTTTCCATAGGGCGCAGAGCTGTAGGGTGTTCTTTGCATTAGGATCGGGTATTTTTGGCTATTATCTTTTGGAGTGTAGATTGTTGTGTGGAGTTTAGTTCCATCTCTCATTGGAATGTAAACTTCTTGCTTTGTGTAATGTTTAGTTACAAACGTATCTTTTCTAAGTGTCTTTTCTTTTGATGACTTATCACAATTTGTGATTAGAAAAAAACTAAAAATGGCAAGAACAATATATCTATTCATAAGAAAGTTGTTTTAAATTATCGCTAAAGCTACAAAACAAAAAAGAGTTCTTGAAAATTCTTTTGTTAAATTGATTTTGGATACTTTTATAATATCATAAAATTCATAAAATGAAAAGAGCATTTTATCTTGATTATTGATTTCGTTAATAAGTTGTCAATCAAATAAATATAGAAAATAATTATGAGGTTCAGAAAGAAGTGACACAAATAAAAACGTTTCCGAAGTTAGAAAAAGAGAAATATAATGTTACTTTTCTAATTATGAATGGAACTTTCAATACAGTGTTAACAGCTTCTTTTGATATTTTTTAGCACACAGTTTTTAGAAAAAATACTAAAGGGATGAATTTGATTACAGTTGCAAATACTGATCAAACTATTACCACTTTTGAAGGAATAAGAATTTTGTCAGATTATAATTATTTAAAAGATTCGTTGCCAAAAATTCATATTTTGGTAGTTCCTTCGGCAGAACATCATTTAAATTTTGATCTAGAAGATACAGCCATGATAGAATTTTTAAAGCGACTTGATAAAAAAGCTACTTATATTATCTCTCATTGTGATCGTACTTTTATATTGGTAAAAGCAGGGGTGTTAAAAGATAAAGTTTCTACTACTTTTCCTTCTGATATTGATAAAATGAGGACAATGTTTCCTGAATTAGATATTAGAAAAGAGGTATTATTTCTGCTGGAGATGCAAAATCGTTTGAAGCAGCTTTATATGTTTGTGAATTTTTATACGGAAAAGAAGTTGTAGAATCTTTAGCCTTTGGTTTGTTGATTAACAGCAAATTAGGTACAGGCCCGCATTTAATTATTGAATAAATTTGTACTATTTAGAATGGATTTTTAGATATAAATAATATATAATTATATCACAGAGCCAAACACATATTCGCAGCGATCTATTCAGGAAAAACATTCATATAAAGCTTTGTGAATCTCTACTTTTTTTGCCAGACATTTCTCCAAGAAAACCTACCTGCAAATAAATCAAGCTATAAACTGCATCATCAATTAAAAACCCTTATTTTTGCAAAATATGCAAGAAACTAAAAGACATCAATTAACAGATTGGTTACCAACGACAAACAAGGAAGTTAAAATTCGTGGTTGGGAGGAACTAGATGTTATATTATTTAGTGGAGACGCTTATGTCGATCACCCTTCATTTGGACCGGCTGTAATTGGTCGTATTTTAGAAAGTTACGGCTTGCGTGTGGCAATTGTGCCACAACCTAGTGTCAACGATAATTTGCAAGATTTTGAGAAACTAGGTAAGCCTCGTTTGTTTTTTGGAGCAACTGGTGGTTGTATGGATCCAATGGTTTCTAATTATACGGCAAGTAAAAAAAGTAGAGATAAAGATGCATATACGCCAAATGGTGATAAAGGTTTTAGACCTGATTATGCAACTTCGGTATATTCAAAAATATTAAAAGAAAAGTTTCCAGATGTTCCTGTTTTAATTGGAGGAATAGAGGCTTCTTTGCGACGTGTAACGCATTATGATTATTGGTCTGATAAGTTATTGCCAACTATTTTAGAAACATCTAAAGCAGATATGTTGGTTTATGGAATGGGAGAGCAACCCTTGCGAGAGATTGTAGAGTTATTGCAAAAAGGGGTTCCGTTTTCTAGTTTAAAAAACATAAAACAAACAGCTGTTTTTATTGATCAAAAAGAAGAGAGCTTGCCAGTTGTTAATGATTGGGAGGATGTAACCATCAATTCTCATAAAGCCTGTTTAGGTGATAAAAAAACATTTGCTTCTAACTTTAAAGTAATTGAACAAGAATCTAATAAATTAAAAGCAAGAAGAATATTACAAGATGTCGATGGAAAAACATTGGTCATTAATCCGCCTTTTCCAACAATGACAGAAAAGGAAATTGATGGTTCTTTCGATTTACCTTTTACGCGTTTGCCACACCCAAAATATGATAAACGTGGACCAATTCCTGCGTTTGAAATGATAAAATTTTCTATCAATATTCACAGAGGATGTTTTGGTGGTTGTAGTTTTTGTACAATTTCTGCACATCAAGGAAAATTTATTGCAAGTAGAAGTCAAGAATCGGTTTTAAAAGAAATAGATAAAGTGGCAAATATGCCAGATTTTAAGGGCTATTTGTCTGATATTGGTGGACCATCTGCAAATATGTATCAGATGAAAGGAAAAGTACAATCCATTTGCGATAAATGTGTTGCGCCAAGTTGTATTTCGCCAGTAATTTGTTCTAATTTAGATACGTCTCATAAACCTTTAACAGAATTATATCAAGCAGTTGATAAACATCCGAAAATAAAAAAATCGTTTATTGGAAGTGGAATTAGACATGATATGTTAGTTCCTGAATTTAATAAAAATGCAGATCCAAAAGAACTAGATGCCTATACAGAAGAAGTAATGACAAAACATGTTTCTGGACGATTAAAAGTAGCTCCAGAACATACTTCTGATCCTGTTTTAAAGTTGATGCGTAAACCATCTTTTAAATATTTTCACATGTTTAAAGAGCGTTTTGATAAAATAAATATTAAGAAAAAATTAAATCTTCAATTGATTCCGTATTTTATCTCTAGTCATCCAGCCAGTGAAGTAGAAGACATGGCGAATTTAGCTGCAGAAACCAAAGATATGGGCTTTCAGTTAGAGCAGGTTCAAGGTTTTACACCAACACCAATGACAGTTGCAACTGTTATTTATTATTCTGGATATCATCCTTATACATTAAAACCTACAAAGACGCCGAAAACAAAAAAGGAGCGTGATGACCAACATAAATTTTTCTTTTGGTATAAAAAAGAAAATAAAGATTGGATCCGTAATACTTTAACAAAAGTTGGGCGATCTGATTTATTACAGGTTTTATTGCCAGAAAATAATTCGTGGAAAAAGAATAAAACTTCGCACAAAACAGCACAGCATACTTTTGATGATGCGATTCCTTTTAACAAGCGAAAAAAGAAGGTGAGTAGAGCCCCTAAAAAGAAGAGGAGGTAATTTAAAACTTTACCGAATCGATTTATGAAATAATCCTTCCACAAATGTTTAATGAATTCGTGTGTCTAATTATTTTTATTTAAATAATCTGCTAAATGCACACCAGTGCTTGCGCAAGCTTGCAATAGATATCCACCAGTTGGAGCATCCCAATCTAACATTTCGCCAATACAAAATTGCCTGGACAATTCTTTAAGTTCAAAATTTTCAGAAATGGCATTTAAATCAATTCCACCAACGGTAGAAATTGCTTCATCAATAGATGCCATATTTATGATTTTTAAAGGAAATTTTTTAATATTTTCTGCTAATGATGTTGCATTTAAATAAGACTCTTTAGATAGATCTATTTTTAATAAATCGATTTGAGCTGCACTTAGTTTGAGTTCTTTTTTTAAGATTTGAGTCGTATTCTTATAGCTTGATTTTTTTATTTTAGAAAGAACGTTGTCAAATGATAACGAAGGTTTAAAATCGATAAAAACGATTGCTTTTGAATTTTTATTGAGCTGTTCTCTTATTTTCGGACTCAAGCCGTAAATCGCATTACCCTCTATTCCAAACTTGGTAATTACTGCTTCTCCTTTCTGAATACTATTATTACAAGAGATAGCAATATTTTTTAAAGGAGTTCCTTCATGTTGTTTAATAAAATTAGGTTTCCAATCAATTTGATAACTGCAGTTAGATGCTTGAAATGGGGTTGTTTTAATTCCTTTTTTAGAAAAAGTGTTGAGCCAAGTTCCATCAGAACCCGTAATTTTCCAACTTCCGCCGCCTAAAGAAAAGATAGTATAATCGGTTTGTATGGTTGTGTTATTAATAATTGGATTATTATGACCGTCCCAATCAGAAAAGGTATGCTCGTAGGCCATAATAACTCCTCTTTCTTTGAGATGTTTTAGAATTGCATTCAGTACTTCAATAGGTTTAATTCCTTCTTTAGGATACACTCTTTTACTACTACCGATGTATGTTGAAATTCCTATTAGCTCGAGCCAATTTCTAAAGTCAATATTTGAAAAACTACCTAGTGCTTTGTCTAAAAAATCTTTTGCTGTGTAGCGTTTCATAAGCTGCTCAATTGGTTCTGAATGTGATAAATTAAAACCACCTTTACCCGCAACTAAAAATTTACGACCAGCCGTTTTGTTTTTTTCATAGATAGTAATTTTAAATTTTTCAGCATCTAAAAAAGCAGCCAATAAAAAAGCTGATGGTCCGCCACCAATAATAGTAATCTGTTTTTTCATTAGACAAAAATAGTTGTTGTTAGAATGTTTAAAACGGTTTTATGAAGATATATTATTTATTTGAAGCAATCATCATTTGATAATTGGTAATAAATATTCGCTATTTTTAAGTACGCTTTATGCCCAATATTATGCCTCTGTTTTATTTCGATACTTTCCTCTTGGTCCATTTCCTTCGTGAAGTACAATTTCGGAATGCAGCAAGTGCGCAGCCTCTGCAGAACTAGTCACTTTAGAGGCACTACGTGCTAACATTTCAGCTTCAAATTCAGTTAATACACTTTTCCTTATTCCGTCTTCTCTCCACTTGTGTAAAGGAGTGCATTGTTTTGATATACCTCGAGCTAAGGATAAGGAGTCTAACAATGCCTGATTTGCACCTTGACCTTTAAATGGACTCATTGGGTGAGCAGCATCGCCAATTAGCGTTACTTTAGTCCCTTTCTTTAACAATTGGGGTTTAAGTAGCTCCCGGTCATACACAGGATAACCAGAAATTTGTGCTTCGCTGGTCGCTGAAACAATCTGAGGAATAGGATTGTGCCACTGAGTTCGACGACCCGCCTCTTCCTTAAGCGCTTTTGTCCCTGCGATATTCAATTCTTTAGCTTTTTGTTCTGATAATGGAAAACTAAGTTGCCACATTATTGAATCGGAGTTATAAGGCATCATATAGATTCGTTCGTTACCATTAGCTGTTTGAAATACTGTAGCCGAATCTAGTAAAGAACTTTCAATACCTTCAAGATTCTTTAAAGGACAAATTCCTAAAATTACAATACAACCGAGATAATGTAAAGGGGTAACATCTTCACCAATTAGCAGCTTTCTAACTGTACTTCGAATTCCATCAGCTCCAACTACAAGGTCTGCTTGGGCGTTTTTTATTTCGTTTTTGACTTTAAATTTTAGAGTTACACTTTCATTTTTAGATTCATTAAAACTCAATAATTGGTGTCCCCATTTCACTGCGTTATATCCACCGAGTTGCTCAAGCAGTGCTAAACGCAAAGATTGTCTGGCAATGTGAATATTTGTGTGCTTTGGTGATTTTTTTGTGTCTGGTCGCCCCCATTTTCTAACTCCCCATTCACCGATATTTTTTCCATCAGTAGTGTGAACCACGTGTCTGGTTGAGGTTATTCCTTCTTTTAAGGAGGTAATGCCGAATCCTTTGAGAGCTTTACTCGCCTGTTGTAAAGTAAGTCCATAGCCTTGAGACCTAGTATCGAAGCTACCGTCTCTTTCATAAAGAGTAAACGGTATTCCACGATGTAAACAGGCAACGCCTAGAGCCACTCCTCCAATACCGCCGCCAATAATAGCAACGTGTGGGTAGTTTTCTTTGTTTACTATGGATTTACTAGTAGAATGAACTAACCCAGATCCTTTACATTTTAAGCAGGTACGGATTTCACCTATAGGGGCCACGGGAGCAGTTCCTTTGCAATCTGTTTTTTGAAATTGATCCAATACAGTTTGATAATGCAGTCGAGTTTTCTTGCGGAGGTTCTTCCTTTTTTTGCCATCACCTTTACAGTTCCTGCAAATAATCCAATAATCCTCTTTACATTCTGCTTTTTCCACCTGCTGTATATTTTATGAATTCTTGGTTTTTATTAAATTTAAATCTATCTTTTGTTGCGTTTACAGAAAGCCAAACTATTTCTTCACAGCAATCATCATATGAGGACTAAAAGGTAGTAAATATTCATCGTTTTGGGTGAGTTTTTGCAACGCTTTTAATTTTTTAGACTTCTTTTTGTCTAGCATATTTGCAAAATATTGATTGTCTAACCAAATCATCCCTTCCACTGCAAAAATATTGATGAAGTTTAGGTTTTGTTCTAAAAACTCTTCTTTTAAACCTTGAGGTTTGTGGTAAAAAGCATCTGCTAATAAAAAAGGGAAATCTTTTGGCGCATCATGAACTCCGGAAGTTAGTTCTTGTTTACACATCTCAAAAAATGAATTTGCGTGAATCATTCCATTCATCAAACCAACAACTGTTGAAGCTGTTGCGTTAATGGCGAAGCCTAAAATAATACCGCCTTTTTTTAAAACTCTTTTTGCTTCTGTGATTGCAGCAATTCTATCTTCTCTTTTTTGCAAGTGATATAAAGGCCCATGTAAAATTACCAAGTCAGCAGAATTATCTTTAAAAGGAATTTTTTTTGCTTCACCAATAGCAACAGAAAAAGATTTCTTGAGTTTTTTAGCTCTCTTTTCTGCTAGTTTTATATGTTTTAAAACAGGCTCTACTAAATGAACAGTATGTCCGTTTGTTGCTAACCATTCAGAATATTTTCCTGTTCCACCACCAATATCAATAATTGTGCTGTTTGGTTTATAAATATGTTGTTCAATTAATTCTTTAATACGTTCAAATTCAAAAATCCCCATTCCTTTTTCAAGTCTGGTTTCTTCTGAAGCTTTGTTGTAAAAATCGTCTAATTCTTTGCTGATAAGAGGTTTGTTTTTCACTTTAAATATTTAAAAGATAAAAGTAATTAAATTAAAGTGAAAAATGGTATTTGATTGTAATTCTGAATGCTGCTGAAGTCAAAAAATATGTTGATTGAAAGCATGCAGCGCAGCATAAGAGTTAGCATCTATAAATTAAAAATTGATTACAAATAATAGGTCTCTTCGTCTCGAAATGATATTCGTCAAGAAATCAGGAATTAACAACAACTTTAGAGTTTTAGTTTTATGAAATTTACCAACGAATCAAATTAGGTTAGCTTACTTTTCTAGAAAATAGAGAATATGAACGGATGAATCGTCTATGTTTTATAACCAGCTCAAGTCTCAAAAAAAAGGATATATAATGCGCTTCCGTTTGCTTATTTCTGACCTTTTTTAAATCCGTACAGATTTTGTTTTATAAAGTTAGTTGGGAATTTGTCATCTCCTTTAAAACCAATTTTTACAGTTCCGCTATCTTCAGGAATGTAGTTTGTTTTAAAGATATAATCCCAGAGGCTTAAGCTAATTCCATAATTCATGCCATTTCTTCCTTCTGGAACTTCATATGCATGATGATATAAGTGCATTACGGAGTTATTTAAGACGTATTTAAATATTCCCCAAGTAATTTTAATATTGGCATGATTAAAGTGACCGATAGCAATGGCTATAAAATGAACGATATAAGCTTGCTCAGGCTCAAAACCACCAAGAATCATTACACCAAAAGTTTTTAGGGGTTTGTAAAAGATGTTTTCCATCCAATGGTACCTTAAATGTGCAGCAAAGCCCATTTCTTTTACACTGTGGTGCACTTTATGAAATTTCCATAAGAAAGGATATTTATGCAATAATACATGAGTAAACCATTGAACAAAGTCAAGTAGAATGAAGAATACTAATAATTGTAACCAAGGAGCCCAGTGCGACATGTCAAAAATAACGAGGCTTTTAGAAGTGATATTAAATTCACTAAATAATAACTCTAAAATCTTGTAAAAGCCACTTATTACAATTGAGAAAACGAAAAAATTAAAAAACATATAAAATGCATCTAACCAAAAATCTTTTCTAAAGATCGCTTGTTGTTTTCTCCACGGAAAGGCAATTTCTAAGCCCCATACAAAAAGAGAAATAGCAATAAGCCCCCAAAAATAATTTGTGTACCAAGGCACTTCAAAGATCATAGACCTCCATGTCCAATCTACTATTCCGGTAAAAGCATTTACAAATGCGTCTATATAATTTTCCATTTTATTTAATTTTTAAATATATTACTTTTTTAGAGTATACCAATCAATATCTTTCAAAACCATGCGCCTTCCTTTTGCTAGAGCAGGGTAATTTGTAACTAAATAGTTTACAATAATCTCTTGATTACTTCCTAAATCCCATAGGTTTTGTGTTTCCTGCATCCATTTAATTGTTGCATTCCAGCTTTCGGCCGACATTTTATTTTGAACGACTAATTTTGCAGAATGACAATTCGTACAATTGTTGACAACCGTTATTAAACCTTCTGCATCTATTAAGCCCGTCCTTATATGAATGCCATTTTCAATTTTATCTTCATTTTCAGCAATAGTGCTATAAATATGTTTAGTTCCTTTATTTCCAAAAATCGAAAAAGAAGGATCAAATACCGCAAAAAGAAGTAAAACAGAAGCTATAAAGGAAAATAACATCGCTATATAGGCTGTTTTCTCTGCTCTCTTAATTTTTTTTTGAAACTCTTTATTACCATTCATTAGATAATTTTTACCGCAATTCTATGGCACGCATTATTTAAATATCCTTTAGGGTTCCAGCCAGGTAATAGCATTGGTTGCGCAACACTATGCGTGTCTGTTGCTCTTGCCCAAACTTCGTAATACCCCTTTTTTGGAAAATTTATGGCAGTGGAAAAATGTTGCCACGCTAATCGATTTATTGGTTTTTCTACAGGACAAATTGTCCAAGTAGATCCGAAATCTATTGAATATTCCATTTTTATAACTTCTAGTTCACCAGCCCAGGCATGACCTCTTATGTTTAAAGCTTTTCCATGGTTAATAGTAGCGCCCGTTTTAGGGTATGTAATTATTGATTTAACAGGCATCGATTCTATGATGCACATATCTTCGTCTTTTACTTTTTCTCCGGGAGCAACAGGATTGCAAGGTATGCGATAAGCAGTTCCTGTCATTTTTGGACCATCATGTACTTTGTTTCGAACACTAATTCTATGAACCCATTTGCCAGAAACAGAGGCTGGCCAGCCGCCTGCAATTAAACGCAGTGGATATCCATGAATAAGTGGAATAGCTTCGTTATTCATTTGAAAAGCTAATATGGTTTCATTTTGTAACGCTTTTGACAACGGGCATCCTCTAGAAATAGGCTCTTTTTTAGAGTCTCCACTTAAGTGAGTATCTGCAGAATGATATCCAATATAAACCGCATTGCTTTTGATGCCAGCGTCTTCTAAGACATCTCGTAAACGGACACCCGTCCAAGTTGCACAATGCACGGCACCAGCAGTCCATTGATTTCCTTTGGCTGGTGGATCAAATTCACTTCGTCCGTTACCGCCACATTCTAAAGTTAAATTATAGCTATGGTGCTTAAATTTTGATTTTAAATCACTAAGCGTATATGTTTTTTTGTTTTTAACCGATTCCCCGTCGATAGAAAGCGTCCAAGTTTCTGGATTGATTTCTTCTGGAGTAACACCGTTGTTTCTTATGAACATAGAAGAGTTCGGTGTAATTTTGTCATCCAATAAATGAGCTTGGGCTTCAATGTTCCAGGGCTTGTCATTTAAGATAACCATTTCTTTGTTCTTCTTAAACATTTTAAAAGGATTTGGATCTTGCAATGCTAAAGGAATATAGCCCTGAGGTATCTTAGATCCAAAAATAATATCCGAACTTATAATAGCAGTTAAAGAGCTTAATACTGTTTTTTTTATAAAAGATCTTCTTCTCACAAGACTAAAATTATATGGTTATCTAAACAGCATACAATTTACATCTTATTTCACTCTTTTTGTGTAACTCAAGTTACACAAAAAGAGTGAAATTACTTCTATATTGCATTAGTATTAAGAAAAAATAATACAATCATGAGGGTAATGAAAAAAGATTTCGAAACCAGTTTTACTGGCTGGGCTTTTATTTTAGCAGCAGCACTATTATGGTTTGGTTGGGCATTATCACCTCATCACATTGGTGAATATATAGTTGCTTCAGATTTTACTGAAATAGGGAAGAGCGTTTGGTATTGGATATGGATGTATCGCATTCACATTTTTGGTTGGGTTACTATGGGTATTTCGATGTTTGCATTGATGTCCATCATTTCAAGTAAACCTTATCGTGTAGTTATAGTACCAGGAGCAGGAATGGTTATTGTAGGTACATTCACCTTAGCGATTGCCAATGCATACTTTTACAATTTTGGGGCTTGGGGTGTAGGACAAACAGCGGGGATGTCAGTTGTTGAACTTAAGGAATTTATGAATAATATTTTATTTACAAACCAGTATGTTACTTGTTTTGTTCGTTTTGGACGTATTTTCTCTGGTGTAGGTCTAGTCTTACTGGGTTACGCTTTTATTAAATGGAAAATAGTTAGCACTTGGTTGGGTTGGTTTACAATGTTGCTAGGACTGGCGGCAATGGCTATCATTTTGTCAATTCCTGATAATTATGAGGTTTACAAACCTATATTTCATTTAAAAACAATCTGGTTACTTATTATGGGAGTTACATTACTGGGTCAAGGCGTTCATTCACCTGTATTAAAATCTTAATTTTTTAAAATTAGCTTTAAGATTTTATGGGTATTAGAGAGTATAGATTTATTTAACGAAAAATTTACTGTTTTTCACTTTTTATGAAGGAACATATACCCAGTTTTATTGCCAGTTAATCTAAATAAAAGAGAAAGTTTTTAAGTAATGAATATTGCAACAAGATTAACACAATTATTTAACAAACCTTAAAAAAGAATAACTAGAAAAATGATGTTTTTAGTAACCACTTATAGAATATTAAGTGGGATAATAGAAATGATAGAGTGCTACTCTTGTTTTTTATAATTAATTGTTTAACAGATAGTTAGTTAAAAATGGTTTCTATGATTCTCGTCATAAAATATGTTGATTGCATTAATTACTTTTAAAGTTCAAATCAAAAATACTTGGAAAAATGATGTTTTTAGCAACCAATTATAGAACTTTAAGTGGTACAAAAGAAATTATAGAAGTACCTCAAAAAAAAAATACACAATGGGTTATTTATAAAGATAATAAGCCAGCATATTTTGTAGATTTATTCGATTTACAAAAAGAATCTAATGCTATGATGAATAGCTTGGTTTTATGTGCAAAAAGATCGATGAAAGAAGTTTTAGAGCTTATTAATAAAAAGAATAATATTAACTTGTCCATGCCTAAAATTTCTCGCTTAGGTTTTAAAATTAAAGTAAAATCTGAATTAATAGAATTAAACCTAGAACCAATTCCAGAAGAATGGTTAGCTTATTCTTTATAAAGCATCAGAATATGAAGGCCATTTTTTTATGGTTTTCATTAATCTTTTCGTCATTGCTAAGAATGAAGTATTCTTTTTGTCTTAAGAGCTTACTTCTTCCCCCATTTCTTTGTAATGACGTTTTTTTTAATAATTATAAGAAAAACACGCATATTTATTGCGAGTAAAACCCTTATAATGTGCTGTTTTTTTAACCTTCACATTACAAATGCATTGCTATTCTAAGTCTAGTTATAGGACCTAGAAGACATGAAGAAAATTCAATTTAAAATTTTAGTTTTTAGAGTCATTTAAAATAAAGTTTTGCTTAATCTTGGGATAGTGAATGTCTTTATTAAAGAAATTAATATTCCTCTGGCTTAGTTTATAATCTTAAGAGAAGATACCTTTATGTCCTCTGAAAGCTACATCAAGTAAATACTGTTTTCTAAATGGCTATTACTTATATTATTTGTAACGGATTCTGTACTGACTTATTTGCAGAGTACATCATAAATTTAGGTAATAGATCTTAAAATTACCCTTATGATTATTACAATATCTAGAAAAGGTATTTATGTTTAAAGCGATCACCCACAAATTATTCCAAATGTAAAAGACTAACGTGAAGATGGTAAGTTAATTTAAACTTTCACAATAGTTAAAAGGAAATATTTGGTTTAGTAATACTCTATTTCTCGTTCTAAAATGAATGTTGGAATATTATTCTTATAATCAATACGTTTAACCCAATTATTTTCTTTATCAAACGTGTATTTAAAGGTCTTTTTTCTTTCTAAAGTTCCATCTGAATTATAAATATCAGATTCAAGTTTATTGCCTTTATCGTCCAGTTTATAAATTGCTCTGCACATAATAGATCTGGGGCTAACTTTTTCAATTATGTTGCCTCTTTTATCACGTTTATAAATTTCTTTTCCGCGTAAAGTTCCATCTGAATTATAATAATTAGATTCAATTAAATACCCTTTGTTGTCAACTTTATAAATTGTTTTTCCGCTTAAAGTTCCATCTGAATTATAATAAATAGAATGAATTAAATTTCCTTTATCGTCTAAGTTATAAATTGTTTTCCAATCTAAAGTTCCATTTGATTTGTAATCATTAGATTCAATTTTACGGCCTTTTTCATCAAGTTTATAAATAGTTTTCCATAGTATCGTTCCATCTAATTCATAAGAATCGACTTCAATTAGGTTGCCATTATTGGTGAATTTTCTTGAAGGTTCATCATCAAAACTGTTGTCAAAACGAACACTTCCCTTCGTGATGTAACCAAGTTTATTAACAGCTTGATAGGAAGATACTTTGACAGATTTAACATGACCTTTTAAATTTAATTCAGATAAGTCATTCTTCTTTTTATGTTCAGCAGCGCAACCAAACAAAAATGGCACTGAAATTAATATTAGTAGTAGTTTTTTCATAGCAATCTTTTTATTTGTTTGGCTACTTATTATTGATTTAAGTTTCAAAAGTAATTACCGTAATCAATATATTTTATGATAATCATCATAGAAACTATTTTTAATTATTTGATATTCATATAATTATTGTCAAATAGTACTGCGTTAGTGCTCCGTAAAACTTCGTTTAGGTGACACAAGTCATGTTTTACATCTGTAATAATATTTATTTTTGGTTGAAAATAAATTACAAATAATAACAAGTTTCCTACAATAGCGAAATAAACTATGGAGTTACAGAAAAAACTGAAAGCGTTAGCCGATAAAATCGTGCAAATGAAAGAAAAAATTGAAACTGAAGAAGCTACTAAAAATGCTTTTATTCTTCCTTTTATCAGTGTTTTAGGTTACGACATTTTGAATCCAAGAGAAGTAGTATCGGAGTTTACAGCAGATTTAGGGTTTAAAAAAGAAGAAAAAGTTGATTATATAATATTTCAAAATGAAGAGCCTATTTTAATAATTGAGTGCAAAAATTGGAAAGAAGATTTGGACGTTCACAATTCACAATTATTTAGATACTTTCAGGTAACCAAAACAAGATTTGGTCTTATAACAAATGGGATTGAATATAAATTTTATTCAGATTTAGAAGCGTCAAATAAGATGGACGAAAAACCATTTCTTGAATTCAATGTTTGTAATATTAAAGAGTCAGTAATTTACGAAATTACAAAATTTCATAAATCCAATTTTGACTTAAATAAAATTGTTGATAGTGCAAGTTCATTAAAATACATAAAGGAAATAAAGAATATTTTAGATGAAGAGTTTCAAGAGCCCTCATTTTCTTTTGTTAAACATTTTGCAAATCCTTTATATTCAGGCAGACTAACAGAAAGGGTTGTGGCTCAATTTAAAGTGTTAGTTCTAAAAGCAACAAATCAATATATCAGTGAGAAAGTAAGGGATAGATTAACTTCTACATTAAATAAAGAAACTAAAAAACAGGAAGAGGAAATTATCGAGAAAGACTCTAATAGTGCTGATATTGCAACAGAAGAGGAATCGGAAGCATTTTAAATTGTAGATGCAATATTAAGATGTAGTATTTTAGAAAACAGAATTGCTCAAAGAGATACTCAATCATATTTTGGAGCTCTATTAGATAATAATAATCGAAAACCACTTTGTAGACTTCATCTTAATGGAGGAAAGAAACTTATAAACCTATTTCATGAAAACGGAAAAGGAATTAAATAGGACACGGAGTCAATCTATGATATTTACAAAATTGAAAAGAGCTATTATAAACAGTCGAGAATTATGAAAAAGAAGAAAAAAATTATGACCGAGGAAGAAATAAACATTGCCTATAACAATTGTTTAATTAGACTTAACGAAGCGAGTGAATTAAAGAAAGGAAATGCAAAAACACAATTAGCTAAAGAAAATTCTTACGCAAAATTTAGTAAAAATATAGATATTAAAGAAGCCTTTTCTAAGGGAGAGCTATCAACAACAAACACAATCGTATTTAAAACGATGCTATTAATAGAAAGGAATAGAAAGAATACTAGTGTAATGACCACTATAGTAGTGGTTCAATTTGTAGCCACTATAATAGGTGTATTTGTAGTTTTAACAAATAGGTAGTAAATAAGAAGATGATTTATATTGATTTTAATTACAATCAATAAGATGAACGCAATGAAAAACACCTCTTTTCTTCATTCATTTTGATTTAAATTTTTTTTAAGGTCATTTATATCTTAACAAATTTAGTTTACTATAATTAGAAGGGTAAATAATTAATCTATGATTAAAAGAGAAAATAAAAGGCATACTGACTATTTATATAATTATTCGATGTTTCAGACATACATAAGTCACCTAAAGTTTTAAGTGATTTATTTTTAGTTTAACTCAATTTACCAACTATCGTTAGATGATTTTTCCTTCATATAAACATCAAAGTTGTCTATTAATTTATTTGCTTCAGCAAGAAATAGCTCTTTTGTAAATCCAATTTGCTTTCCATTGATATCTTTTTGAGAATACATTCCTGAAGGGGCGTCTATTTCAATTCTTGCTAAATTATCTTTTACCCTTAAAGTTATTATTGAAAAAAAAGTAGGATGTACTACTATTTTTGTTCCATACATACTTGTAATTGTTGAGCCCTCTTTCATCAAGTACCTCCCTTTAACAATGCCTGCTTGTTTGTCTTTAAATTGAATAACGCTCTTTGCATTATTAAAACTTTCAACCATCCATTCATTTGCTTTGATAAAATTAGAATTAATGTTAGAAGTGTTTTCTATGTTTTTAACTTCATCTTCAGGGGTAGGTATTACAACCCTTGCTGAACCGCAAGAAATAAAAAGGAAAATGCTTAATAATAATGTGACAGTTGTAATGATTTTTTTTGTTTTCATAATTATAATTTAACTTCAAAAGTAATTACTCCCTTAAAAGTATATTATGATATAAATCATTGAAGATGTTTTTAAATTCTGCAATAGTCGCAAATTATCATCAAATAGTGCCGAGGTCATACTTAGAGTTCCCCCTTCATATACAAGCCATATGATAAAAATCATATTTCATATCTATCATAAAATTTATTTTTGTTTAAAAAATAAATTGCAAATAATAGTAGAAAATACTTTTATAGAATTCACACACACATTTTGTAATACTGAAAGTATAAACATAAAATACAGTTAAGTTATAAATACAAAAATTGGCATTTTAAAAATTATTTTTTTTCACGCAACATTGTTTTAAGCTATAAATAGAAACATATTATTAAACATGAAGAAACTATTATTACTTGTACTAGTATTACTTGTATCCTGCAGTGATAATATAGTAATTGAAAATAATAAATTAGATTGTGATTGGATACATCAAAAATACTCCCAATTAATATTAGATGAAGCGATTAGCAATGACTATATAATTGGTGAGCCATTAAACATCAATACAACAGATGTATTTTTACCTGGATTTTTAGAGATAACTCATGATGATAATATCAGGATATTTATTGAAGCAATGCAGCTTTACTCATATCATTATAATAAAGAATTAGAACAATCAAATTGTAAGTAAAGAAATATTGAGAAAGAGCTCCTAACAATGCCTTCGATATATCTTGTTATCAATATTTTAGGTTACTACCTTTTGCATCTAACAGAGAGAATATCCAAATTCACTAAAGATTTAAATCTTACAAAAAAAAAGTTGATTACGCAATATTTTAAAAAGGTAGAAGTTTTGACGGTATATGCTATATTCGTTAAAACAATGTTATTATTAAAAAGAAATAGAAAGAATACGAGTGTAATCGCGAATAAACTACTGATTCAATCTGTAATTACAATAATAGGAGTATTTGTAGCTTTTACAAATCGTTAGTGCATAAGATAATGAGTTGCATTCAATAAAATAAACGCTATGAAAAACAACTTGAATAATCCGAAAGAAATTTTTTTAAAAACCTTTAAAGAGTATTCAAAAGAAGATTTAATTAAGGAAATAATGTTTAATCAAAAGGAAATTAAAAATCAGGATTTTGAAACTAAAAAAATGCTATTGAAAATAAGCAGTAGACTTAATGTTTTAGTTTTTATTGCGATAATCTGTATTTTAATCATGCTGCTTTTTAATTAGCTATTTCTTTTTTTCTAATCTATTACACTCAAATTTCAGATATATTTTTAGATTAGGTTTAACCTAAACTGCTAAATATATCACTTTTAAGAAGTCGGTATTTGCTTGAATTTGTTTAATATTCTTACCCTGTTTTCGGAAATGTGAAGTATGGTAAGGATATTGTTTTTATGATGAAATTAATATGTATTACTTATAAGTTCTGAAGCTACATATTCCTCCTATATTGTCCACCAACTTTAAACAAAGCTTCTGTAATTTGTCCTAAAGAACAAACTTTGGTTGCTTCCATTAATTTGTCAAATAAATTTTCATTCTGAATAGCAGCTTCTTGTAAAATTACAATCTCTTTTTCAACCTTTTTAAGATTCGCGTTATTCAGTAGCTCTTTTGTTTTTATTTGATATTGTTTTTCTTCTTCTGTTGCGCGAATAACTTCTTCTGGCTGAATTGTAGGAGATCCTTTAGAACTTAAAAAAGTATTTACACCAATAATAGGAAATTCTCCATTGTGTTTTAGCATCTCATAATACATGCTTTCTTCCTGTATTTTAGAACGCTGATACATCGTTTCCATAGCGCCTAAGACACCTCCGCGTTCTGTAATTCTATCGAATTCTAATAAAACAGCTTCTTCAACTAAATCTGTTAATTCTTCAATTATAAAAGCACCTTGGATCGGGTTTTCATTTTTCGTTAATCCTAATTCTTTGTTGATAATCAGCTGAATAGCCATGGCTCTTCTTACAGATTCTTCCGTTGGGGTCGTAATTGCTTCATCATACGCATTTGTGTGTAAAGAATTACAGTTATCGTTAATCGCATACAAAGCTTGTAACGTAGTTCTAATATCATTAAAGTCAATTTCTTGCGCGTGTAAAGAGCGTCCAGAAGTTTGAATATGATATTTTAGCATTTGTGCTCTCGGGTTTGCGCCGTACTTAATCTTCATTGCTTTAGCCCAAATTTTACGAGCAACACGTCCTATTACAGAGTATTCAGGATCAATTCCGTTTGAAAAGAAAAAAGATAAATTAGGTCCGAATTTATTAATATCCATTCCACGACTTAGGTAATATTCAACATAGGTAAAACCGTTAGACAATGTCAATGCCAATTGTGTAATTGGGTTGGCGCCAGCTTCCGCAATATGATACCCAGAAATAGAGACCGAATAAAAATTTCTTACTTGTTTTTCGATGAAATATTCTTGAACATCACCCATTAATCTTAAGGCGAATTCCGTAGAAAAAATACAGGTATTTTGTGCTTGATCTTCTTTCAAAATATCAGCTTGTACCGTTCCTCTAACTTGTGCTAAGGTGCTTGTTTTTATTTGTTGATAAACCTCAGAAGGTAAAACCAGATCTCCAGTTAATCCCAATAGCATTAAACCTAAACCATTATTTCCCTCAGGTAATTTCCCTTGGTAAACGGGTCTTTCTAAGTTTTTTGTATCATAAATTTCTTGAAATTTTACTTCAACTTGTTTTTCTAATTTGTTTTCTGTAATATATTTCTCACAATTTTGATCGATGGCAGCATTCATAAAGAATCCTAACAACATTGGAGCAGGTCCATTTATTGTCATAGAAACCGAAGTCATATGATGACTTAAATCAAATCCAGAATATAATTTTTTAGCATCATCTAAACAACAAATTGAAACTCCTGCATTTCCTATTTTACCATAAACATCTGGTCTGAGTCCGGGATCATTTCCATATAATGTAACAGAATCAAAAGCCGTTGAAAGGCGTTTTGCATCCATACCTAAACTTACATAATGAAATCTGCGATTCGTTCTTTCTGGACCACCTTCACCAGCAAACATTCTTGTTGGGTCTTCACCTGTTCTTTTAAATGGATATAGCCCTGCTGCATAAGGAAATTCTCCTGGAACATTTTCTTGTAAATTCCAACGTAATAAATCTCCCCAAGCTTGATACTTCGGTAAACTTATTTTAGGTATTTGTGAGTGTGACAGTGATTCGCTGTGTGTTTCTATATGTATTTCTTTATCACGAACTTTAAACGTGTAAATAGGATCTTTGTATTTCTGAGCTTTTTTCTGCCAGTTTAAAATAACTTCCCAATTGTAAGGGTTTAGATTTAGTTTTACTTTTTCAAATTGAGCAAAAAGCAACTTTAAAAACTCCTGGTCATCTTCAGGGATTTCAAGAGAGAAAATTTCATCAGAATTTAATCCTGATTTTATAAGGTGAGAATGCTTTGTTTCTTGCGATGATGAATTACTTTCGTTTTCAGTTAATGATAAAATTGTTTGATAAATTCCATATAATTTTTGAGCAACAACAACTTGTTCATCAACTTTTTTGTCATAACCTCTGTTGCTTTCTGCAATTTCAGATAAATAACGAACTCTGGCAGGCGGAATTACAAATATTTTCTCAGACATTTCTTTGGTGATTTCCATAGTAGATTTTAAATCTACACCTGTTTTTTCAACCAGTTTATCCATAATACTTTTATACAAAGTATTCATTCCTGGATCATTAAATTGAGATGCAATTGTGCCATATACAGGTAAATCATCTTGATGAATATGCCACAAATTATTGTTCCGCATATATTGCTTTTTTACATCTCTAACAGCATCTAAAGCGCCTCTCTTATCAAATTTATTGATGGCAACCAAATCAGCATAATCAAGCATGTCAATTTTTTCTAATTGTGTTGCTGCTCCAAATTCAGGAGTCATTACATACAAAGAAGTATCAGAATGTTCTATAATTTCGGTATCGGATTGGCCAATACCTGAAGTTTCTAAAATAATTAAGTCGAATTCAGCGGCTTTTAAAACTTGTACAGCTTCGTTTACATATTTAGACAATGCTAAATTAGATTGACGAGTTGCTAAAGAACGCATATAAACACGAGGATTATTAATGGCATTCATACGAATTCTATCTCCTAAAAGCGCGCCACCTGTTTTTCTTTTTGATGGATCAACAGAAATTAAACCAATAGTTTTTTCTGGAAAATCAATTAAAAAACGACGGACTAATTCATCAACTAAAGAAGATTTTCCTGCGCCACCAGTTCCTGTAATTCCCAAAACAGGCGTTTTAGAATCTTTATTTTTAGTATGAATTTTTTCTAAAGTCTCTTTTGCTACTTCAGGAAAATTTTCTGCAGAAGAAATGACTCTTGCAATGCTTCCAATTTCTTTTCTTAATAAATCATCAAGAGAAACTTTTAATTTATCTCCAAGAGCAAAATCAGATATAGATACTAAATCATTAATCATTCCTTGCAAACCAAGTGCACGACCATCGTCAGGAGAATAAATTCTGGTGATTCCATAATCCATTAAATTTTTAATTTCTTCTGGAAGAATTACACCACCACCACCGCCGAAAATCTTGATATGTCCTGCTCCTTTTTCTTGCAATAAATCATACATATATTTAAAGTACTCATTATGACCTCCTTGGTAAGAAGTTATCGCAATAGCATTTACATCTTCTTGAATGGCACAATTCACCACTTCTTCTACACTTCTGTCATGACCTAAATGAATAACTTCAACTCCTGTCGATTGAATAATTCTGCGCATAATATTGATGGCGGCATCATGACCATCAAAAAGCGCAGCAGAAGTTACAATACGTACTTTATAATTAGGTTTGTAAGGTGTAATTTGTTTCATTCGTAATAAATGTTTGAATTTAAGCTTGCAATTTACGAAAATCTTAAAAAAAAATGCAAATCTTTAAAGGTTTATAAATTTACTTCTAAAAAATAAATATATTTGTAAAACGATTACAGTTTAAATTTTTAATATGACTTTTAAAAAACAAATTCTTCAAGGAATTCCAGATATTTTACCAAACAAAAAAGTATACGATTTAGAAATGAATCATGCGCCAAAAAGAAAAGATATATTATCTACAGATGAAAAAAAGTTGGCGTTAAGAAATGCATTGCGTTATTTTGATAAGAAACATCATGCTGAGTTATTATTAGAATTTGTTGATGAGTTAGAGAAATATGGGCGAATTTATATGTACAGATTCAGACCTGCCTATAGAATGTATGCAAGAGATATTGCAGAATACCCAGGAAAATCAGAACAAGCAAAAGCAATTATGTTAATGATTCAAAATAATTTGGATGATTCAGTTGCGCAACATCCTCATGAATTAATTACGTATGGAGGAAATGGAGCTGTTTTTCAAAATTGGGCACAGTACCTATTGACGATGCGGTATTTGTCAGAAATGACGGATAAACAGACGTTAACAATGTATTCTGGGCATCCAATGGGTTTGTTTCCATCTAATAAAAACGCGCCAAGAGTTGTTGTTACAAACGGAATGGTAATTCCGAATTATTCAAAACCAGATGATTGGGAGAAAATGAATGCTTTAGGAGTTTCTCAATATGGACAAATGACAGCTGGAAGCTATATGTATATTGGGCCACAAGGAATTGTTCATGGAACGACAATTACGGTTTTAAACGGATTCAGAAAAATAGATAAAACTCCGAAAGGAAATCTATTTGTAACCTCTGGTTTAGGAGGCATGTCTGGAGCACAGCCAAAAGCAGGAAATATTGCAGGTTGCATTACGGTATGTGCTGAGGTGAATCCTAAAATTACACAAGTACGTTTAGATCAAGGTTGGATTGATGAAAAAATTACGGATTTAGATGAATTAGCGGTTAGAGTAAGATGTGCAAAAGAAAATAAAGAAATAGTTTCAATAGCCTATTTAGGTAACATTGTTGATGTTTGGGAAAAGTTCGATACAGAAAACATCTTTATTGATTTAGGAAGTGATCAAACCTCATTACACAATCCGTGGGCAGGAGGTTACTATCCTGCTGATATTTCTTTTGAAGATGCCAATAGAATGATGGTTGAAAATCCGGAATTATTTAAAGAGCAAGTTCAAAAAACGTTAAGAAGACATGTTTCAGTAATTAATAAACATACATTAAAAGGAACATATTTTTTCGATTACGGAAATGCATTTTTATTAGAATCAAGTAGAGCAGGAGCAGATGTAATGGCAGAAAATAATATCGATTTTAAATATAATAGTTACGTGCAAGATATTATGGGTCCAATGTGTTTTGATTACGGTTTTGGCCCTTTTAGATGGGTTTGTGCATCAGGAAATCCAGAAGATTTAGCAAAAACTGATAAAATTGCTTGTGAAGTTTTAGAAAAAATTAAAGAGCATTCACCTAAAGAAATTCAGCAGCAAATGACTGATAATATTCAATGGATAAAAGGAGCTCAAGAAAATAAATTGGTTGTCGGTTCCCAAGCTAGAATTTTATATGCAGATGCAGAAGGAAGAATTAAAATTGCAAAGGCATTCAACAAAGCTATTAAAAAAGGAAAGATTGGATTGGTTGTATTGGGTAGAGATCATCATGATGTATCTGGAACAGATTCGCCTTACAGAGAAACATCTAATATTTATGATGGATCAAAATTCACGGCAGATATGGCTATTCAGAATGTTATTGGAGATAGTTTTAGAGGAGCAACATGGGTGTCTATACATAATGGTGGTGGAGTTGGTTGGGGAGAAGTAATTAATGGAGGGTTTGGCATGCTTCTTGATGGAAGTAAGTCAGCATCAAAGCGTTTAGAATCAATGCTTTTTTGGGATGTAAATAATGGAATTTCAAGAAGAAGTTGGGCAAGAAATAAAGAAGCTATTTTCGCTATTAAAAGAGCCATGAAATCAAAAAAAGACTTGCAAGTTACACTCCCTAATTTAGTTGAAAATGCTTTAATAGACTCAATAACGTAAACCCAATTTATTATGAAAAAAAGTGTTCTTTTATTACTAAGTTTAATTTTATTGTCATCATGTAACTCTTTAAAAGTAGTTACTGATTATGATACCAAGATTGATTTTAAAAAATATAAAACTTTTGCGTTTTACAAACCAGGAATTGATAAAGCCGTAATTTCTGACTTGGATAAAAAACGAGTATTAAGAGCAATAGAATCAGAGCTATTAATACAAGGATTTATAAAGTCTGAAAATCCCGATTTGTTAGTGAGTTTTTTTACAAAATCTAGACGAAAGGTGAATATTAATCAAAATAATAATTATGGTTACGGTTTTGGTCAGGGATGGAATCCTTGGAGAGGAAATGGAATGAATACGACAAGTATTTCTCAATATACAGAAGGTACTTTATTTATTGATTTTATAGATAAATCTAAAAAGGAATTAGTTTGGCAGGGTATAGGAACAGGGGCTTTAAGGCTTCAGGATAGAGAAAAAAAAGAAATTAGAATTAAAGAATTCGTGAAAGAAATTGTTTCTAAATTTCCTCCAGGACAAGAAAAATAAAAGTTTAAATATAGTGCACAAAAAAACGCCAACATTAAATTGTTGGCGTTTTTGATATTATAAAGGCAGTAAGATTATTTAACGGGTTTCACAGTTTTGATAATTCTTGCAGCAATTTTGTATGGATCTCCGTTTGAAGATGGACGACGATCTTCTAACCATCCTTTGTATCCTTTTTCTACAGCGATAATTGGAATACGAATAGAGGCTCCTCTATCTGAAACCCCCCAAGAGAAGTCATGGATAGATGCAGTTTCGTGATCTCCAGTTAAACGTTGTTCATTATGCTCGCCATAAACTGCGATGTGTTCTTTTACTAGTGGACGGAAAGCTTCACAAATTTCAATATATTTTTCTTTAGAGCCACAGGTTCTTAAGATTGTATTAGAAAAGTTAGCATGCATCCCAGATCCATTCCAGTCAGTATCTCCTAATGGTTTTGGGTGGTATTCTATATACATTCCTCTACCTTCAGTTAAGCGATCTAATAAATATCTAGAAACCCAGATTTCATCTCCTGCTTTCTTAGCTCCTTTTGCAAATAATTGGTATTCCCATTGTCCAGATGCAACCTCTTGGTTAATTCCTTCAAAGTTTAATCCAGCATCAATACATAAATCAGCATGTTGTTCAACTAAATCACGACCATGAGTATGTCTTCCTCCAACAGAGCAGTAGTACATTCCTTGTGGCGCTGGATAACCACCTCTTGGAAATCCTAAAGGTAATTCAGTTTCAGTGCTCATAATAAAGTATTCTTGTTCAAATCCGAACCAGAAATCGTTATCATCATCTTCAATAGTAGCACGTGCATTAGATTCATGTGGTGTTCCATCAGCATTCATCACTTCAGTCATTACCAACCATCCATTGATACGAGATGGATCTGGATATATTGCAACTGGTTTTAAAATACAGTCAGACGCTCCTCCAGAAGCTTGTTGTGTAGAAGAACCATCAAAAGACCAAAGACCTAATTCTTCAATTGTTCCTTCGAAGTTCTCGTGCTCTTCAACTTTAGTTTTACTTCTTAAGTTTTGAGTTGGCTTGTAACCATCTAACCAAATGTATTCTAATTTAATTTTTGCCATAATATAATTGTTTGTGTGATGTTCGTCCTACAAAAATGAAATAATTTCGATAGATATCAAAAAAAATAGGGGTAAAAATTTTAAAATCACTTAAAAATAGTTTTATCCCTAATTTTTATAGGGTATATTTGTGTAAAATTAAAAATTAGTAGAAAATATTAGTAATATGTCAAGAATTAGATTCAATGCATTACAAGAAACACTTCATAGAGATCCTATAAAAGTGGTTCAGAGTGAAAAAAGGTCAACACTTTTTGGCCAAAATGTTTTTAATAAACATGCTATGCAACAGTATCTTACACGTGCAGCTTATGAAAGTGTAATGAACGCTATTGAACATGGAACTAAAATAGACAGAAAGATAGCAGACCAAGTTGCTGTAAGTATGAAAGATTGGGCAATGTCTAAAGGTGCAACTCATTATACACATTGGTTTCAGCCGCTTACTGGTGCAACAGCAGAAAAACACGATGCTTTTTTCGAATCTATTAACGGAAGTTTAGCAATGGAAAAATTTGATGGAGAACAATTGGTTCAGCAAGAACCAGACGCATCAAGTTTCCCTCATGGAGGAATTAGAAACACTTTTGAGGCAAGAGGATATACTGCCTGGGATCCAACTTCTCCAGCATTCATTTATGAAACTACATTATGTATTCCTACTATTTTCGTGGCATATACAGGAGAAGCATTAGATAATAAGACACCCTTGTTAAGAGCTTTACAAGCACTAGATACACATGCAACAGCAGTTTGTAAATATTTTGATAAAAATGCAAATAAAGTTAGTGCTACTTTAGGTTGGGAGCAAGAATTCTTTTTGATTGACGATGCTTTGGCACTTTCTAGACCAGATTTACAGCTTACAGGTAGAACCTTATTAGGCCATACTCCTGCAAAAGGACAACAATTAGATGATCATTATTTTGGGACAATTCCTGCAAGAGCAATGAGCTTTATGCAAGATTTAGAACAAGAATGCATGTTGTTAGGTATTCCTGTTAAAACAAGACATAATGAAGTAGCTCCAAATCAATTTGAAGTAGCCCCAATTTTTGAGGAGGCAAATTTAGCGGTAGATCATAATTCATTGTTAATGGATGTAATGCAGAAAGTTTCTCGGAGACATAAATTTAAGGTATTATTTCATGAAAAACCATTTGCAGGCATCAATGGTTCTGGAAAACATAATAATTGGTCTTTAGCTTCAAATAATGGAACTAATTTGTTGAGCCCAGGCAAAACACCAATGAAAAATTTACAATTTCTTACTTTTTTTATCAATACGATAAAGGCTGTTTATGTCTATGAAGAACTATTAAGAGCCTCTGTTGCCTCTGCGAGTAATGAATATAGATTAGGAACAAATGAGGCTCCACCGGCTATTATCTCTGTATTTGTTGGAAGTCAGTTGTCTGCGGTATTAGATGAACTAGAAAACGTTACAAAAGGAAAGCTTTCACCACAAGAAAAAACAGATTTAAAGCTAAATATTATTGGTAAAATTCCTGAGATTTTATTAGATAATACAGATAGAAATAGAACTTCTCCTTTTGCATTTACAGGAAATAAATTTGAATTTAGAGCTGTTGGTTCTTGGGCAAATTGCGCAATACCAATGACTGTTTTAAACACAATTGTTGCAAAACAGTTAAAGGAGTTTAAGATTGAGGTTGATACTTTGGTTGATGAAAAAGGACTTAAAAAAGATGAAGCTGTTTTTAATATTTTAAGAGAGTATATAAAAGATTCTAAAGCCATTCGTTTTGATGGAGATAGTTATGGAGAGGCTTGGGAAAAGGAAGCAAAAAAGCGAGGACTTAGCAATAATAAAACGACACCAGCAGCACTGAAAGTAAAAATCACCAAAAAGGTAATAGATTTATTTGAGGAGATGGATGTAATGAATAAAGTGGAGTTAGAAGCCAGGTATGAAATAGATTTAGAATTATATACAAAAAGAGTTCAGATAGAAAGTAGAGTTTTAGGAGATATTGCTAGGAATCATATAGTTCCTACAGCTATAATTTATCAAAACACATTATTAGAAAATACAAAAAACCTTAAAGAAATTTTTGGAACCGAGTTTAAGAATATTGCAAAAGAACAAATAGAACTCATTATGGTTATTTCTAATCATATTACAGAAATTAATTCTCTAGTAAATAAAATGGTTGATGAACGAAAAAAAGCGAATAAGTATATTGGTTTAAAATCGGCAGAACATTATTGTAGTAAAGTAAAACCTTTTTTTAAGGAGATACGCTACCATTGCGATAAGTTAGAAACTATGGTAGACGATAATTTATGGCCATTAACAAAGTATCGAGAATTATTGTTTACCAATTAATAAATCTTCAATTTTTAAATATTAAACTATTTGGAATACACTTATCTATATAAGTGTATTTTTTTTACTTGTATTTTATTTTTCACACAACACACGCATTTACAAAGGGCTTTATATCTAGGTGTTTTGATTTTTTTTAAGAAAAAGGCGAACTTCAGAGTGTTTTTTGTGTAAAAATTTTTCAAACTGATCTAGGTCATTTATTGTTGTTGTATGCTGTCCTAAATTAGTAGTATAATTAAAACTGACGATTAATCGAGCAATATAGATGTTTACAACTCTCGGCTCGAGAGTTGACTGAAATGTAATTTATAACTTACATTTTCCCTTGTAATTTAAAGAACTCTGCTACAAGCATTTCTTTTGAATTCATATCAAACTAAAATTTGATGTGGTAAAATTTAACAAATGTATTTTAAAACTTTTATTATGAAAAAATTATTAAGTATTGTATTAATAGCTGGAATTTCCTCTTTTGGATTTTCCCAAGCAAATTTAAGTACTGTATCTCAATTAGGTACAGGAAATTATGGGACAGTAGATCAGATTGGTCAAGAAAATTATTCTTTAGTTGATATAGTAGGTAGTAACAACGGAATTGATATTGACCAAAGTGGAATTATGAATCATTCAGAACATTATGTAAATGAAGATAATGGTGGTGAGGGTAATTTTATGGAGTTAGGACAATTGGGATATAAGAACAAATCAGTTTCATTACAAAATGGAAATAATAGTTCTGCATCAATTAGACAGTATGGTTTGAAAAACTTAAGTGAGGTTGACCAAAATGGTAATGATTTTGAGGCCAATGTTTTACAAGTAGGTTTGAGGAACTATAGTGATATCAATCAGAGTTCATTTCATGGATCTACAGCTAATGTAAGTCAATGGGGGTATAAGAATTCTAGCGAGATAGACCAGATGGGTGCTGCTGGTGGAGTTGCCAATGTTTTACAGGTAGGTGTAAAACATCAAAGTTACGTTTATCAACAAAGTGAAGATGAACTTGCCAATGTTGAACAATGGGGTTACAAGAACAGCAGTTTTATTTGGCAGAACGCCTCAGTTGCAGGTAGTGCAGCCACTTTTTCGAATACTGCTGATGTATTTCAAGATGGGTATTTTTTAGAAAGTTCTATTACTCAAGATGGATTTGGTGGAGAGAATGTTGCAGACGTATACCAAATAGGAAATAGTCATGTGAGTACAATAACTCAAACTGGCATAGGTAATAGCATGTTTGTAAATCAGAGCAACTAATTATAACAAAAATCACAATCAAGGTTTATAAAAAAAAACTTGATTGTGATTTTTAATATAAAAAAGTAAATATGAATTATTCTAAATTAGAAAACCTTATTATCATGAAAAAATTATTAACTATTTTAGTATTAGCAGGAATTTCTACTTTTGGATTTTCCCAATCAAACAATAGTAATGTATCTCAAGTAGGTGCTGGAAATATCGGAACAGTATATCAGAGTGGTAATGGCCATGTAAATGATATTGCGGTAACTGGAAATACCAATACAACCAATGTAAATCAATTAAGGTATCGAAACCTTGCAAACACTAAGATTGCAGGAGATAATAATATTACACAAGTTACCCAGTTAGGTAATGCACACTTAAACCAGGCATGGATTAATATTAACGGTAATGATAATATATCAACAATTACCCAAGATGATCATTGGAATGAAGCCTATCATACGGTTGATCGCACAAATGGAGGTACAGGTAATTACGCTGAAACGACTCAGTCATTAAATACTTCGTTTACAGAAAAACATTTATCTACTATTTATCAAAATGGTATTGACAATATAGCTGTTGCAATTCAAGAAGATTTTTCTAATACTAGTTATATTGAACAAATCGGTACTGAAGATGAAGCATATCTTGATCAGCATGGTACATCACAGATGTCCGAAATTTATCAATCTGGTTCTGAGAATCGCGCTTTCGTAACGCAACACGTTTCTACAAATAATAGTTGGGTTTCTCAATCAGGAGCTAATAATTTTGCTTCTGTGACTCAAAACGGTGAATTAGGAATAAGTAACTGGGAACAAATTGGTACATCTAGTCATGGTTATGTTTATCAGATAGGTACAAATAATGAAAGTTTTATTTTTCAAGGTTTAGGTGATAATAACCGAGTTGAATCTAATCAAGAAGGTAATTTAGGTTTTAGTCACATAGTTCAGGTTGGTAATGATAATTTTGCAAAAGTTTTTCAAACAGGATCACAACAAAATAGTGTTATTAATCAAAATGGTAATGGTAATTCTGTTAATGTAATACAGGGTAACTAATAACAAATGTTAGTGATGTTAATCAACTTGGTAATGATAATGAAATCTATATACATCAAACAGATAATAATGACGGAGGTTTAAGTTCTTATGATAATGACCGCAACAAATTAATAGTACTCAAGCGGAAATAACAACTTTAACGATGTTCAGCAGATCGGATACTATCACAGAAGTGTTCTAATTCTAATTGGTAACTCTAATACGGTTAATTTTTATCAAGAAAATTAATTATTAAAAAGAAGTCACATTTAAATAACTACAAAAACTGGAAAGATGAAATTCTTATTAAAATACGGAATCTTAGTGTTTTGTTTTATGTCTATTTATGAAATGAACGCCCAGGTTGAAGATCAAAACACGACATTAATTAATACTTATTTTAATTTAAGCAGTACTAATTTTGTTAATAATTATGAGTATTCAAAATCGAATTCTTTGCAGTCTGCTACTATATTACAATTTGGTAATAATAATAATATCGATATAAATTCATCTGGTAAAAGTCAGCAAAAAGTAAATCAATTAGGAAATAATAATAATTTTCAATTCATAGATTTTTACAACAGTGCAGATATGAACCTTAATGTTTTGCAAGAAGGCAATAAAAGTTCTATTCAAATTTTTGGTAAAAACTCATTGATGAAAGATTTACTTATTAAGCAAATGTCTGGTAACCAGAGATTAATAATAACCAATTATTAAGTTATGAGTAAAGTTACGTATAGAGTAATGTTAATTTTGTTTCTTATTGGGTTTAGCTTAAATGCACAGGTTGCAAAACCTTTTGCAAAGGACAAACAAGATCAAAAACAGGAAAAGCAACAAGCCCTAAATAGTATAATAGGTGAATTATCATTTCATATTATTGCGGGTTTATATAGAAACCCTGATAATGCCGATAAAAAGCTGAATGAACTAAAGTCGTTGGGATATAACGCGAGAATTTCAGCAATAAATCAAATCGGATTAACTAGAGTTTCTTATGGTAGTTATAAAAATAGAATCGATGCAATTAATAATCTTACTAAAATTAAAAAAAGTATAAATAAGGATGCCTGGTTAATCGTGGAAAAAAGTAGCGCATCTGAAACAAAATGGAATGAGGCGGTTACTGAAAGTGACAGCATTACAAAAGGTAAAGCAGTTGCCATACAAGAATTAGATCACCCTACAAAGCAAGTTAAAAGTCAGGAAGTTGAAGCTAAAATATTGATAAAAAGAGTAAATGGTTTAGTTGATATTAGTGGGATTGTTGAAAATCACAGTAAAATTTATGTCGAAGGTTATAATTTCAATTTATTAGCATTAAAATTGGATGCTTTTGGTAATTACTTAAAAAACACACAGTCAGGCGAGTTTTCTTTAAGACCAAATGAAAGAAAAAATTTAGCAACTTTAAAAATTGTAATTAAAGATCGTGACGAGCTAAAGCTCTTTTTCTTTATTAGAAAAGACGGGAAATTAATATCAAAGGATACGGCTATTGTTGTTTCTAAAGTTAAAAAATTAGAAACAAAACCAATGGCTGAAGAAACCATTGAAATAAACGGGCTGGTGGTTGAAGATGTAGTTACCAAGCTAGGTAAAGATTTTTATGATTTTTTTTATCAAGAGTATAATACGAGTGGTGCTAAATATCCATTCGTAATTCATGTTATCGAAAAACCCTTATTAGGTATTAATAGTGAAGTAAGAATTGATATTGATGATAAAATGGTATATAAAATGACAACTAGGCCAAACGAAGACTATTTGCAGTCAGCGGCTAGACAGGCTATAGACGTAATTAATGATTATAATGAAAAAAGAAAATTTTTGTATAAAAAAAATATTAAGTTTTAAGTAATAAAAAAAAAGGATATGTTAAAAAAATATATATTAATTGTTTTAATTTTTATACCAATTTTATTGACAGCGCAAAGCATTGTCTATAAGCCTATAAATCCATCATTTTTAGGGGGTAATTCATTTAATGCACAGTGGTTATTAAGTCAAGCACAAGCACAAAATAAATTTAAGGAAGCGTCTTCTGGTGCAGATCAAACAACAGATTTGGATAGGTTTGTAGAGACCTTAAATAGGCAGCTGTTAAATCAACTTTCTAGAGATTTACTTCAAACCGAGTTCGGCGATTCGCTATTAACCGAAGGGACTTTTACATTTGGTAGTTTAGTGATAGAAATTGTACCAACTAGTGGAGGGCTTTCCATTAATATTTTAGACACGAATAATGGTGAACAAACTCAAATAATTATACCTAATTAATTCCTGAAATTTAACAAATGATAAAAATAATTAGACGAGGTTTAGTATGTTTTGTGTTTATGCTTTTAGTTGGCTGTGGAGCCTATTTCAATCAACCTCTTAAAACAGAAGCAGCTCGATTTGGAGAAAGTACATTTGAAAGTGAAACCTTAAGCGGTATAGTACCGGCAACGCCTATTTCTGTTGGAGTATATAAATTTAGAGACCAAACAGGGCAGTATAAACAGGTAGATAATGGGATAAGTTATAGTACAGCTGTTACCCAAGGGGGAACGTCAATATTAATTAAGGCATTAGAAGATTCTAAATGGTTTATTCCGATTGAAAGAGAAAACGTGAGTAATTTGTTGAATGAAAGACAAATTATTAGGTCTACTCGACAGCAATATGATAAAAATCAAGTTGATAACACTGCAGATCTTCCACCATTACTTTTTGCAGGTATCTTATTAGAAGGAGGAGTTGTTTCTTATGACTCTAATATAACAACCGGTGGATTGGGTGCCAAATATTTTGGAGCAGGTGGATCAACACAGTATAGGCAAGATAGAATTACCATTTATTTAAGAGCAGTGTCAACTTCTAACGGTAAAATATTAAAAACAGTTTATATCTCTAAAACCATTTTGTCACAAGCAATTGATATTAACTTATTTAGATTTGTTAATGTAAAGAGACTTTTAGAGGTTGAAACGGGTGTTAGTCAAAATGAACCATCACAAATGGCTGTTAAGGAGGCCATAGAAAAAGCTGTTGAAACTTTAATTGTTGAGGGAATAATTGACGGACTATGGACCCCCGTTGGCGGTGACGAAGTTGTACGAAAGATCACGAAAGAACATAATAAAGAAGTCGAAGAGGCAAAGTCTACTAAATTGCTAAATCGTTCTTTTACAGATAACAGAGGTAAAGCGGGTATTGATTTTGCAGGAGGTGTCGCTTTAATGGACGGAGATTATTCAAACCCAAAGGTCAGCTACAATGGTAAAATACAATATAAACAATTTTTGTTTGGTCCTAATTTAAACATTGGTGTAGGAGCATCTATGTTTAAGTTGCAAAATGAAAATATTTTTAATGATGAATTTATCTCTATAGATGCGAATTTGGAACTTATATTATTACCTCATGATAATTTAACGCCTTATATATTTGGAGGCGGAGGGGCAATTCTGGATTCAGATACAAGGTTCAAGGTTCAATATGGTTTAGGGTTTGAATATTTGCTATCGCCTAAACTTGGGCTTAGAGTTTTTGGTGAACAGAATATTACATTTAAAGACGACTTGGATGGGTTAGTTAATGGTAAACGAGATGATTATTTTTGGCGTTTTGGAGTAGGAATAAGTTTTTATTTAGGCAAGCCATATAAGAAAGCTCAATCAAAAATATTAAATAAAAAAGGCACTAAAAATGAATAAATTAAGAAAGAGAATATTCGCTTTCGTTATTATGGTTTCCGTTTTGGGAGGATGTAGCGAAGATACAATTGATATAGTTGGGTTTGGAGTTGTTACGGGAAAGGTAGTTGATAGTGAGACATTTGAATCAATTGAGAATGCAAAAATTACACTGAGCCCTACAAATAATTCGGTATTCACAGATGTAAATGGAGAATTTATAATTACTGACGTACCTGCGGGAGATTATTCTGCTCAAGCAGAAAAAAACAATTTTTTAGCTAAAATTGAAGCAGCTGCAGTTTTTGTTGGAGATACTATAAATATTGTTTTTGATATGGAAATTTCAACAGCACTAAATAAATCACCAACAACACCAGAACTTATAACACCAAATGACGGAACTATGGATTTACTCAATGAAGTTGAACTGTCATGGGAATCAACAGATCCAGAGGAAGATGAGTTAACATATGCGATAGAAATTAGAAATGATTTTAATAGTGATGTAGACAGAATAACGGATATAAAAGATAAAAGCTATACATTACATAACTTAAAATATGGAGCAAAATATTTTTGGAGTATAGAAGTAACTGATAATATTAATCCAGAAGTTATAAGTAATGTTAGATCTTTTACGATTAAAGATGATCCAGAAAATAGATATTTTTATGTTAAAAAAGAACAAGGGAATAATGTTATTTATTCAGCAAGTTTAGGCGATATAAATAATGAAATTTTTAATACAGTGCAACTAACAAATTCTAGCCTAAACTCATGGAGGCCCAGAAGGAGCAGTGAAACTAATTTAATCGCCTTTTTAAGAACAGATAATAATGAAGCTCATTTATATACGATGAAGACTAATGGAGATGATATAACGAAAGTAACATCTACAATACCCGTAGCAGGTTTTAACTTAAATGAAATGGATTTTTCATGGTCGCCAAATGGAAGTAAATTATTATACTCCTCTTTTGATAAGTTATATGCAATAAATAAAGACGGTAGTGGATTACAAATAATATATGAAACAATAGACGGGAGTTTAATAACTGAATGTGATTGGAGTTCAGATGGATCAAAAATTGCTATAAAAACAAACAATTCAAATGGTTATAATGGTTCAATTTTAGTTATTGATTTGAGCGGAAATGTCTTACATACTGTGATTTCTGAAGTTCAAGCTGCTTTAGGGGGAGTAAATTTTTCAGTATCAGGAAATGAATTATTGTTTACTAGAGATGTTTCTAATTACCAAGCACCTGATTACAGACAATTAGATACTCGGGTGTTTATTTATAATTTTACAGAGATGACCTTTATAGATGTTTCTGATGAAGAAAAAGAAAGCGGTACTAATGATTTAGATCCTCGTTTTTCGCCAAATGAAGCTAATATTATTTTTGTGAATACATCTAATGATGGCATTTCTCAAAAGAATATTACTAACAAATTTATATCAGGAAATCTTCAAAGAATAATTTTATTTCAAGATGCTGCTATGCCAGATTGGGAATAATATTTAATAAAAAATTTTAAAAGCGAACGATAAAAAACGTTCGCTTTTTTTATTGATATAAAATTTAGAACAACTAAATTTGCAATTCACAACACAACAACATGGGTCAAGAAGTTTCTAAACGTTACGCACAAAGAGGTGTTTCTGCATCAAAAGAAGATGTACACAATGCAATAAAGAATATAGATAAAGGTTTATTTCCAAAAGCATTTTGTAAGATTGTGCCAGATTACTTAACAAACGATGAGGATTACTGTTTAATAATGCATGCAGATGGAGCAGGAACAAAGTCCTCTTTAGCTTATATGTATTGGAAAGAAACTGGAGATATTTCTGTATGGAAAGGCATTGCACAAGATGCATTAATAATGAACATTGACGATTTATTGTGTGTTGGTGCGATAGATAATATTATGTTATCATCCACTATTGGTAGAAATAAAAGTAAGATTCCTGGTGAAGTTTTATCAGCAATTATAAACGGAACAGAAGAATTAATTGAAGATTTAAAAGGGTTTGGTGTAACGATTCATTCTACTGGAGGAGAAACTGCGGATGTAGGTGATTTGGTAAGAACTATTATTGTTGATTCAACCGTTACAGCTCGCATTAAACGTACCGATGTTGTTGATAATGCAAACATAAAAGCGGGTGATGTAATAGTTGGTTTAGAGTCTTTTGGGCAAGCAAGTTATGAAACTGAATATAATGGAGGAATGGGTTCGAACGGATTAACATCTGCAAGACATGATGTTTTTCATAAATATTTAGCTGATAAATATCCAGAAAGTTTTGACGCTGCTGTACCTGCTGATTTGGTGTATTCAGGAAATATAAAACTCACTGATTCAGTTGAAAATTCTCCTATTAATGCAGGTAAATTGGTTTTATCTCCAACAAGAACGTATGCACCTATTATTAAAGAAATTTTATCAAAATTCAATTCTGAAACTGTTCACGGAATGATTCATTGTTCTGGTGGTGCTCAAACAAAAATCTTACACTTTATAGATAATTTGCACATTGTAAAAGATAATATGTTTCCGATTCCACCATTATTTAAATTAATACAAGATCAATCTAAAACAGATTGGAAAGAAATGTATCAAGTATTTAATTGTGGTCATAGAATGGAAATTTATGTTTCTCCAGAAATAGCAGAAGACATTATAAGTATTTCTAAATCTTTCAATGTAGATGCAAAAATAGTTGGACATGTAGAAAGTTCATCTTCTAAAAAATTGACGATTAAAAGTGAGTTTGGCGTTTTTGAGTATTAATTTTTTCCATTTTTTAAAATCAATTTTTTTTAATTTTTCTGTATTAATAAATACATAAAGAACTTAAAATTAGTTATTTAACTTTTTTTATTGAAGACTTTATGACTTTTATCATTTTTTTTCTTCTTCTTTTTCGTGAAATTTAGACCCCTAATAATTAAAACAACTTAAATATAATGAAATCCAAAACTGTGCTCACTCCTCAAAACACATATTCTAGAGACGAGGCTTTAAAAGCTGCACTTAACTATTTTAATGGTGATGAATTAGCCGCAAGTGTATGGTTAAATAAATATGCATTAAAAGATGCTGCAGATAATATCTATGAGAAAACTCCAGATGATATGCATCAAAGAATTGCTTCAGAAATAGCAAGAGTTGAGCAGAAATACAAAAACCCAATATCAGAATCAGAAATTTTTGAGGTGATCAAAAATTTCAAATATATAGTTCCTCAAGGAAGTCCAATGGCAGGAATAGGTAATCCTTTTCAAATTGCTTCTTTGTCTAATTGTTTTGTAATTGGTAATGATGGTGCATCTGATTCTTATGGTGGGATTATGAAAATAGACCAAGAGCAAGTGCAATTAATGAAACGAAGAGGTGGCGTTGGTCATGATTTATCTCACATTCGTCCAAAAGCTTCTCCAGTAAAAAATTCTGCATTAACTTCTACAGGTATTGTTCCTTTTATGGAGCGTTATTCAAATTCAACGAGAGAAGTTGCACAAGACGGAAGAAGAGGTGCGCTCATGTTATCCGTCTCTATAAATCATCCAGATGTAGAAGATTTTATTGATGCGAAGTTAGAACAAGGAAAAGTTACGGGTGCAAATGTTTCTGTGAGAATTGATGATGCGTTTATGAAAGCTGTAAAAGCAAATGAAAAGTACACGCAAAAATATCCTATTAATAGTAAGAATCCTTTATACATTAAAGAAATAGAAGCTTCTAAAATTTGGGGTAAAATTGTGCATAATGCATGGAAATCTGCAGAACCAGGTATCTTATTTTGGGATACGATTATCAACGAATCGGTGCCAGATTGTTATGCTGACTTAGGTTATAAAACGGTTTCTACAAACCCTTGTGGCGAAATTCCTTTATGCCCTTATGATTCTTGCAGGTTGTTGGCGATAAATTTGTTTTCGTATGTAGAGAATCCATTTACAAACAAAGCTGATTTCAATTTTGAATTATTCAAAAAACATATCGTTATCGCCCAGAGAATGATGGATGATATCATTGATTTAGAGTTGGAGAAAATTGATGGAATTTTAGAAAAAATTGAACAAGATCCAGAGCAAGACGATGTAAAAGCTACAGAAAAAAACCTGTGGTTAAATATTAGAAAAAAAGCATTTGAAGGAAGAAGAACGGGCATAGGTATTACTGCTGAAGGCGATATGTTAGCCGCTTTAGGAATCCGTTATGGAAGTGAAGAAGGAAATAGTTTTTCTACTCAAGTTCATAAAGTATTAGGCATAGAAACGTATAGGGCATCTGTAAATTTAGCAAAAGAAAGAGGCGCATTTTCTATTTTTGACGCAGAAAGAGAAAAAGAGAATCCGTTTATTTTACGAATAAAAGAAGCAGATAGTAAACTATATTATGAAATGTTAGAACATGGACGTAGAAATATTGCTTTGTTGACAATCGCACCGACAGGTACGACTAGTTTAATGACACAAACTTCATCAGGAATTGAGCCTTATTTATGCCGGTTTATAAGCGTAGAAAAAAAGTGAATCCAAATGATAAAGATATAAGAGTTGATTTTGTGGATGAATTAGGAGATGCATGGGAAGAATATGTTGTTTTTCACCATCGTTTTAAACAATGGATGGAAGTTAACGGAATAGATTCTGGTAAAAATTTTTCTCAAGAAGAATTAAATGAACTTGTAAAACAATCTCCGTATTATAAAGCAACTTCTAATGATATTGATTGGGCTAGTAAAATAAGTATGCAAGGTGCTATTCAAAAATGGGTAGATCACTCTATTAGTGTTACTATTAATTTACCGAATGAAGCTACTGAAGAATTAGTTGGTGATTTGTATTTAAAAGCTTGGGAAGCTGGCTGCAAAGGTGTGACTGTTTATAGAGATGGTTCGCGTTCTGGGGTTTTAATTTCTATGGATGAAAAGAAAGAAGATAAAACCACAGGAGTATTTCCAAAAAAGCGTCCTGAAATATTAGAAGCAGATGTGGTTCGTTTTCAAAATCAAAAAGAAAAATGGATTGCTTTTGTTGGTTTGGTCGATCATAAACCTTATGAAATTTTCACAGGATTAACAGATGATGAAGATGGAATTTTAATTCCACGTTGGGTAGAAAAAGGACTTATTATTAAAAACAGAAATGAAGATGGAACATCACGTTACGATTTTCAATATCAAAATAAAAGAGGTTATAAAACTACTATAGAAGGATTATCTCATAAGTTCAATCCAGAGTTCTGGAACTATGCGAAACTAATTTCTGGAACTTTACGTCATGGAATGCCTATTGATAAAATTGTAGAATTAATACAAAGTTTACAGTTAGATTCTGAATCTATAAGTACATGGAAAAATGGAGTGCAGCGCGCGTTAAAGCGTTATGTGGAAGATGGTACAGAAGCCAAAGGACAAACTTGTGATAATTGTAATTCTAATGAATTGATTTACCAAGAAGGATGTTTAACATGTAAAGAGTGCGGTTCTTCTAAGTGCGGATAGACTTTTATTAAGAAACTAAAAAGTCCAAATGCTTTTAAAAAGTATTTGGAGTTATTCGTTAAATGAGAATTCAATTCTCTTTTCACAGGAAATCACCAACAAAAAACAATAAGTAAAAAGGAGTGATTTCATAAAAAATGTTTGTGTACTTCAAACATACCTATAAAAATTGTAAATTCGCATTCCAAGAAAAGAGTAGAAGATGTTAGATAAATTAAGAATTGTTAAGCAACGTTATGATGAGGTTTCTGATTTGATTATTCAGCCAGAAATTATCATGGATCAGAAGCGTTATGCACAATTAATGAAAGAATATAAAGATTTAGGAAGTGTCGTTGTAAAAGGAGATGAATATCAAACTTTAACGAACAATATAGAAGAAGCAAAAGAAATTATTTCCGACGGCTCTGATGCTGAAATGACAGAAATGGCGAAGATGGAAATAGATGAAGCTAACACAAGAATTCCGCAATTAGAAGACGAAATAAAATTCTTATTAATACCAAAAGATCCAGAAGATTCTAAAAACGCGGTTGTAGAATTGCGTGCAGGAACTGGAGGAGATGAAGCAAGTATTTTTGCTGGAGATTTATTTAGAATGTATTCTAAATATTGCGAAAGTAAAGGTTGGAAAGTTTCTACAGTAGATTACTCTGAAGGAACAAATGGTGGTTTTAAAGAAATTCAGTTCGAAGTAAACGGTGCTGATGTTTATGGAACTTTAAAGTTTGAAGCTGGTGTGCATCGTGTGCAAAGAGTTCCACAAACAGAAACTCAAGGTCGTGTGCATACATCTGCTGCAACTTGTATGGTGTTTCCTGAAGCAGAAGAGTTTGATGTAGAAATCAATCCAAAAGATGTAAGGATCGATTTTTTCTGTTCTTCTGGTCCTGGAGGACAGTCTGTAAATACAACCTATTCGGCAGTTCGTTTAACACATATTCCTTCTGGTTTAGTTGCGCAATGTCAAGATCAAAAGTCTCAGCATAAAAACAAAGAGAAAGCATTTAAAGTATTACGTTCTCGTTTATATGATATGGAATTAGCAAAGAAGAATGCAGAAGATGCTTTAAAGCGTGGCTCTATGGTTTCTTCTGGAGATAGAAGTGCTAAAATTAGAACCTATAATTATGCACAGGGAAGAGTTACAGATCATAGAATTGGTTTGTCATTATATGATTTACCGAATATTTTAAACGGTGATATTCAGAAAATAATAGACGAATTAATGCTGGCTGAAAACACTCAAAAATTAAAGGGATTAGCAGACGGAATATAGTTTTCTTATTAGATAAAAAGTAAAAGCCTCAAAACATTGTTTTGAGGCTTTTTGCTTAGGTTAAATTATAAAATAAAAAAGGAATTAAATATCTAGGAGGTAATTTAATCGCTTTTATTCAAATAAAAACTTAGAATAAGTCTAAATCAAATCTTTAGGGAATAATTTAGAAGAATATAAATTTACAATAAAAATAGATGTCATACAATACCCATTTATGATGATTTTTTTACCTCCCTATAAACTGGTAGAAGACTCCCTATTTACAGGGAGATTTCTCGTTTTACTGATGTTCTAATTATCTATTTTCCAAACAAATGTAACTCTGTAAACTCTTTATCTATTAGTATAGATTGGTTTTTACCAGTGTTAACATTCTTTAAAGAAATTTCTACATTATCTATTTGTATAGAGGTGATTGTAAACGGTAAGTTGTGGAATACAATATTAAATTTCTTGTATTCTGCATCAAATACACCTTCTTTGTGTTGTTGTAAAATAAACTCATGCTTTTTACCAGTCAATTTAAAAGTACGTAAACTATATCTGCCTTTTTTGTAGTCATAACCATCATGTGCATCATCAAAAAGTTCAGATTTTTCTTTACCTTTTTTATAATAAACGTCTAAAGTGATATCATCTATTTTCTTTTCTCCAACATATTGTTGAACAGGATATTTAGGAATAACAGCTCCTTCTTTGATGAAGAAAGGTACACTATCTATATCTGCATCTACCCAAATTTCTCTTCCTCCTTCTATAACCTCATCAGTCCAATAATTATACCATTTACCTCTTGGCACATACATTCTTCTTCCTTTAGCATTTGGTTCTAAAATTGGGCAAACTAAAATTTTATCTCCATACACAAACTCATCACTTCTATAATGTGTTCCATGATCTTCTTGATCGAATAATACTAAAGATTTTAAGATCGGAGTTCCTTTTTTAATATGATTCCAAAAAGCGGTGTATAAGTATGGTAATAATTGATACCTTATTTCAATAAACTTACGAACAATATCCGTAATTTCTTCACCGAATACCCAAGGTTCTTGATTTCCATGATCACCGGAAGAGTGAACTCTACAAAAAGCATGGAAAATTCCTAATTGAATCCAACGTGCGAATAATTCTCCTTGAGGTTGTTCTGCAAATCCACCAATATCACTTCCTGCAAAAGAGAAACCAGACATTGCCATTCGCTGTGCTTGGTTGTTCGCAATTGCTAAATGTTCCCAGGTTGCCACGTTATCTCCCATCCAAGTAGATGTATAACGTTGTGTACCAGAATAAGCTGCTCTTGTAATTACAAAAGGACGTTTAGGATAGGCATATTTCTTTAATCCATGGTATGTTGCACGGGCCATTTGCATTCCGTAAATATTGTGTGCTTTTCTATGTGAACAAGGGTTGCCATCATAATCATGACGAACATCATCTGGGAATGATTTATTAGGGACGTCCATTACAGCTGGTTCGTTCATGTCATTCCAAACTCCTTTTACTCCAATATCTTCAATCAGTTCTTGAAATAAACCTTCCCACCAAGTTCTTACCTCTGGTTTCGTAAAGTCTGGAAAATAACATTCTCCGGGCCATACTTTACCTTTCATGTAAGGACCATCTGCACGTTTGCAGAAATAGTCTTTATCTAAAGCTTCTTTAAATACGGGGTATTCCAAATCTATTTTAATTCCTGGGTCAATAATAACTACAGTTTTAAAACCATCACTTTCTAACTCCTTCACCATTCTTTTTGGGTCTGGAAAATGTTTTTTATCCCAAGTAAAACAGCGGAAACCTTCCATATAATCGATGTCTAAATAGATTGCATCACATGGTATTTTTAAATCTCTAAATTTTTTTGTGACTTCTTTTACATTACTTTCTGGATAATAACTCCATTTACATTGATGGAATCCTAAAGCCCATAATGGTGGTAAGTGTTGAGGTTTCCCTGTTAAATCTGTATAGTTTATAACGACATCTTCCATTTTTGGTCCATAAATAAAGTAGTAATTCATTTCACCACCTTGTGCCCAAAAACTGGTTACATTTCTTCTTTCATGTGCAAAATCAAAATGAGTTTTAAAAGTATTATCAAAGAAAATACCATAAGATTTACCATCTTGAATGGCTGTGTAAAACGGAATCGCTTTATAAATAGGATCTGTATCTTTTCCAAAAGCATAAGAATCTGTTGCCCAGTTTTCAAAACGTTTTCCTTTTAAATTCACATCAACTGGTTTATCACCTAAACCATAAAAGCTTTCAGACTTTTGACAAACCTTACTCATTTTTACGATATCTCCACCATATTCATAACTTTCTTCCCAGTGAAAACCAATTTCATCTTGGTTGATGATTTTTAAATCTTTTGCATCATATAAGCTAACTTGTAAACTTTGTTTTTCAACTTTACAAATAAGTTTTGAAGTGGTTATCGTATAGTTCTTTTCGTCTTCCGTAACTTCTAAAAAATTGTATCCTCTGCTAGCATATTTTGTAATTCCGTAAGAAAAGTCATGTTCAAACTTACCGGCAGTGGCATATCTAAATCTAAGAACACTGTCTCTTAAAACTGTAAGTTGCAAAACAACATTGTTCTTTGTTGTAAAATATAATGTATCTACATCTTTAGTGTAGTTCACTATTTTAGATGGAAATAAATTCCCTTTTTGTTCTAGCTCTGTATTAACAATCATTGTTTAGCTGGTTTGTTTCGACTTGTAAAAGTCGTAAAAGTTTGTAAAAATCATATGTTTATTTATTTTTTTCTACGATAACGTTTTAGTCTGTATTAAATGTTAAAATATTGCTTATTTATTTAAAAATAAGAGTACTACATTTTATTTTAAATATTACTAAAAGAATTTTTAAATTTGCTTTATTTCTTTTTCAAGTATAAAAAAAGAAATCCTCTTTTTTATCAAATTATAAGCATAGATAAAAAAGAGGATTTAATATTAGTTGTATTTGTATACCATCATACCTAATGGAGGTAAATTTAATTGGATAGAATGATCTCTGCCATTCCATACTTTTTGGTCTGAAGTTATTTTTTTGTTTTCAAATTTTCCTGATCCATTATATTTTACGGCATCACTATTAAAAATAGGTATTAGAGTACCCGCTTTTGGTAAACCTACTCTATAGTCCTCTCTCGGAACTGGAGTAAGGTTTAAAACAACTATTATATTATCTTTTTCATTTACACCTTTTCTAAGGTAAGACATTACTGAGTTTTCGTGATCTCCATGATCTATCCACTCAAATCCTTCTGGTGAGAATTGCTTTTGATGCAAAGCTGGTTCTTTTTTGTATAACTTATTTAAATCTTTCACTAAAGTTTGTGCTCCTTTATGAACGTCGAAATCTAATAAATGCCAATCTAAACTTCCATTAAAATTCCATTCACTTGTTTGTCCAAATTCACCACCCTGAAACAATAATTTTGCTCCTGGATGCGTATACATAAAGCTATAAAGTAAACGTAAGTTTCCGAATTTCTGCCATTCATCACCAGGCATTTTGTCTACAATCGATTTTTTACCATACACAACTTCATCATGAGAAAGAGGTAGCATAAAATTTTCTGTAAAGGCATAATTTAAACTAAATGTTAAATCATTTTGATGATGTTTTCTGTAAACGGGTTCTTTAGCAAAGTAATCTAAAGTATCATGCATCCAACCCATCATCCATTTCATACCAAAACCTAATCCACCATCGTAAATTGGTCTAGATACTTGCGGAAAAGAGGTAGATTCTTCGGCGATAGTTTGTACATCTGGAAACGCTTCATATACAGCAGCATTCATTTCTTTAATAAAACTAATGGCATCTAAGTTTTCTCTACCACCAAACTCATTTGGTTCCCATTCACCTTCCTCTCTTGAATAATCTAGAAATAGCATAGAAGCAACAGCATCGACTCTTAATCCATCTGCATGATATTGGTCTAACCAAAAAATTGCATTGCTAATTAAAAATGCTTTTATCTCGTTTCTGCCATAGTTGAAAATTAAACTTTTCCAATCTTGGTGATACCCTTTTCTTCTATCGGGATGTTCATATAAATGAGAGCCATCGAAGAACCCTAGACCGTGATCATCCGAAGGAAAGTGAGAAGGAACCCAGTCTAATAGGACTCCAATTCCTTTTTCATGGAATTTATCTACTAAATATTTAAATTCATCGGGATATCCAAAACGTGACGTCGGTGCAAAATATCCCGTTAATTGATATCCCCAACTCGGATCATATGGATATTCCATAATTGGCATAAATTCTACATGGGTAAAATTCATTTCTTCAACATAATCAACTAATTCTTCTGCTAATTCCCTGTAGCTTAAAAAGCGGTTTTCTTCAATTTGTTTTTTCCAAGAGCCTAAGTGAACTTCATAAACAGAAAAAGGTGCATCTAGCGCATTATTCTTCTTTCTGTTTTTCATCCATTTTTTATCTTTCCAAGCATATTCGTCTTCCCAAACTACCGAAGCCGTTTTAGGTGGGTGCTCACATCTTCGTGCAAAAGGATCTGCTTTCTCTGTGATTATATCGTTATTCGTGCTCCTTATTTTATATTTATAAATACTTCCTTTGCTTACTTCAGGAATAAATCCTTCCCAAATTCCACTTCCATCCCAACGCACATTTAAGTGATGTTCTCCTTCCAGCCAAAAATTAAAATCTCCAATTACAGCCACAGTTTTTGCACTTGGAGCCCAAACTGCGAAGTAAGTTCCTTTTACACCATCAACGGTTGTAATATGTGATCCGAATTTTTCGTAAAGACGATAGTGTTTTCCTGCCTGAAAGAGGTGGATATCAAATTCTGTAAAAAGACTGTGTGCTTTTGTTTGTGCCATAGTTATGAGGTCAAAAAATTTCCTAAATTATTTTAATAGAAATATTTTATGTTTTACTTATTAATTTTAAAAATATGAAATGGCAGTGTTGCATTTAATTCTACATAATTCCATTCATTATACCAATTGTAGCAATTTGATGTTACTAAATCTTCAACTTCTACTTTTTGACCATGATTTAATTTCAATTCATGAAGTGGTAATTGCACAGAACCAGATTGCATATTATAAGCATCTAAACTGATAACCGTCAAGGTTTCATTGGTCCTGGTATCATTCCATTTATAAAAAGCAATAATCTGATCATTACCAGTTTCTAAAAATTGAATATTATTTGTTTGTTGGTAAGACTCGTTCTCTTTTCTAATATTATTAATTCTAGAAATTAAAGTAGTTACTTTATTCTCTTTAAACCAATCGTAATTACAAAGTTGAAATTTTTCTGACATATAATATTCTTCCTTCCCAGGAATTGGATCACTAATCATCTGTTCAAAAACGGGTCCATAAATACCAACATTAGAACTTAATGTTGCCGCTAAAGCATAACGTTGTAAATATTTGCTCTCTGGGGCTCCTTGCAAATGAAATGGATTAATATCTGGTGTATTGGGCCAGAAATTAGGTCTCATATATTCTTTTTGATCTGTTTTAGTAAGATCATTCATGTATTCAATCAATTCATGTTTAGACTCTCTCCAAGTAAAATAAGTGTAAGATTGAGTATACCCTTGCTTACCTAGCTGTTGCATTATCTTTGGTTTTGTAAAAGCTTCTGCTAAAAAGAGTACATCTGGATGTTTCTTCTTTATTTCAGCGATAATCCAGCCCCAAAAATAGTAAGGTTTTGTATGCGGATTATCAACTCTGAATACATTAATTCCACAATCAATCCAATACAATAATGTATCTAAACATTCTTTCCATAGATTTTTAAAATCTTCACTTTCCCAATAAATAGGAAGAATATCTTGATATTTTTTTGGTGGATTTTCTGCATACTGCACAGTTCCATCTGGTCTCCATTTAAACCAATCTGGATGTTCTGTAACCCAAGGATGATCTGGTGCTGCTTGCAACGCATAATCCATAGCAACTTCAATCCCTAATTCTTTAGCTTTTGCAACCAGTTTTTTAAAGTCTTTTAAAGAACCTAGTTCTGGATGTAAATCTTTATGACCTCCATGTTTAGAACCAATTCCCCAAGTAGAGCCAACATCGCCATCTTGTGCAACAGTCGTGTTGTTTTTACCTTTCCTATTTACTTCTCCAATTGGATGAATAGGGGGGAAGTATAAGGTGTCAAATCCCATTTGAGCAACTCTTGGTAATAGCCTGTGGCAATCATTAAATGTACCATGCGTGCCTTCTTGCTCTGAAGCAGAACGTGGAAAAAATTCATACCAAGTGCTAAATCTCGCCTTTTTTCTGTCTACATAAACTTGATATTCTTGACAAGTTTCGATGAATACTTTATTTGGATATTTTTTTAAAATTGATCTTAACTTTTCAGATACAGCCTCTTCAGTCGCTTCCGCATACGTTTCATGATTCTTGAAAATAGAGATTAAATGAACTAAATACTTTTTTTCGTCTGAAGTTATTAGATCGCTAATGGAGGATAATAATTCTGCTCCTTCTAAAAGTTCTGAATTTACATGTTGATAATCATCAATTTTTCTTTCTAATCCATGTTGCCAGTTTAAAGCGTAGTCAACCCAACCTTCAACTTTATATGAATAAAATCCTTGTTTTGTTGTCTGAAAACTCGCGGTATATTCGTCATTAAAAGTTGGAGACATTCTAATCTCCGACCAATTTTCAGCTGTTTCGTGCTTGAATAATAAATTAGTTTGAAGAACATCATGGCCGTCAACCAAAACATCTGCTGTGACATGCACAATTTCATCAACAACACGTTTTATAAATACCTTTCCATTATTTATTTGTGGAGCAATATTTTCTACTACAATTCTACTTTGATTTTGCATTAATTTCCGTTAATTTTTAATAATAAAAAAGTAAAAAATGTTTTATCCAATAATGGTCCCTTTAGCAATAGTAGCGTCTTTTTTAATAACGACAATTCCATCTTTCACCATATATGTTTCTGTTTCTATATTTTCTATATGTGGTCCACCATTAATTCTTACATCATCTCCAATCCTACAATTTTTATCTACAATGCAGTTATGAATAGAGCATCTATCTCCAATCCCCATCATATTTTTAATATTATTTTTTGAAATTTCCTCTAAAGATTCATAAGAATCATTACCCATCATATAGGTATTCGAAATTAAAGAATTTTTACCAATTCTTGATCTAATTCCAATAACAGATCTTTCTATTTTTTCTGCGTTAATTAAACATCCATCACCAATAACTGCTTTATTTAAAATAGTTCCAGATATTTTTGAAGTTGGAAGTATTCTGGCTCTTGTAAAAATACCTTTATTATCATATAAATTAAATTTAGGAACATCATCTGTTAAGCCTAAATTAGCTTCGAAGAATGAATCGATATTTCCAATATCTGTCCAGTAACCTTCATATTGATAACTTAATGTTTTATGTTTTTCAATAGCTTGTGGAATTATTTCTTTTCCAAAATCATTAGTATCAGGATTGTCCATCAATTTAATTAACAAATCTCTATTGAAAATGTAAATACCCATGGAAGCGAGGTAATCTCTACCTTGAGCTTTCATTTCATTACCAACATCGGAAGTCCAGTTTGGTAATAATTCAGGCGCTGGTTTTTCGATAAAGGATGTAATTATATTTTCTTCATTTGTTTTTAATAACCCAAATTGGGTGGCATCTTTAGCATTCACTGGATAAGTAGCTACAGATATTTCTGCGCCACTTTGTTCATGTTTTTGAATCATATCATTAAAATCCATTTGATATAATTGGTCACCAGAAAGTATTAAGGCATACTCAAAATCATTTTGTAAAAAATGGTGCATACTTTGTCTTACGGCGTCTGCAGTTCCTTGAAACCATTTGTCACTATTAATAGTTTGTTCTGCCGCTAAAACATCTACAAAAGCAGAACTAAAAAAACTAAAGTGATAGGTATTTTTTATGTGTTTATTTAAAGATGCAGAATTAAATTGTGTTAAAACATACATTCTTTTGATTTCAGAATTGATACAATTAGAAATAGGAATATCTACTAATCTATATTTTCCTGCAATAGGCACAGCAGGTTTAGATCTATCTTTAGTTAATGGATATAATCTTGACCCTTGGCCGCCGCCTAAAATAATCCCTAATACTTTATCATTTATCATTGCCTTATTTTTTTAGTGATTTATATAATTCTTCTACTTGTTTTGCTATTGATATCCAATCAAAATAATCTTCAACTCGTTTACGACCTTTTTCAGCCATAGAACTTCTTAATAAAGGATCATGAAGTACTTTGTTTATTCCAATGGCTAAATCTTTAGCAAATTTATCTGGATTTACAGGCTCAAAAGGAGCAGATTTTTGTTGCTCTACAGGAATTAATAAACCAGTTTCTCCATGAACAACAACTTCTTTAATTCCTCCAACGGCACTTGCAACAACTGCCGTTTTACAAGCCATTGCTTCAATATTTATAATGCCAAAAGGTTCATAAATGGATGGACAACAAAATACATCAGCATGAGAATATAACTGAATGATTTCTTTTTTTGTTACCATTTTATCAATCCAGATTACGTTTTTACGCGTTTTTTTAACCTCATTAACAGCATTTTCCATTTCTTTACCTATCTCAGGCGTATCAGGTGCGCCTGCGCAAAGGACTATTTGAGTGTCTGGATTTATATATTTTATTGCATTTACTAAATGAATAATTCCTTTTTGTCTTGTAATTCTACCCACGAAAAGGACATAAGGTATGTCTTTATCTACTTTGTATTCATCTAAAGTAGAAGTTTCTGAAGTGGTAACATATTCTTGAAGGTTAATTCCATTATAAATTACTTTTATTTTGCTATCGTCAACATTAAAATGTTTTAATATATCTTCTTTAGTTTCTTCAGAAACGGCAATTAATGCATCCGCCATTTCAATAGCTGTCTTTTCTATCCAGGAAGAAGCATCGTAGCCACGACCTAATTGTTCTCTTTTCCATGGCCTTAAGGGCTCTAATGAATGTGTGGTGATCACTAAGGGTATACCGTAACAAAGCTTAGCAATAATACCTGCAAAATGGGCGTACCAAGTATGGCAATGTACTATATCTGCATCAATTGCATCTGCATTCATATGAAGCCCCGTACTTAAAGTTTTAAATACAGCTTTTAGCTTATCATCTGAATTATTAAAAATGGGGTTATCATAAGGAAAACCGTTGACTTTTAAATTTCCTTCTTTAGAATTTTGATCTCCAAAGCATCGAACATCAACATCCATTAATTTAGATAGTTCAGTTGCAAGGTATTCTACATGAACACCTGCTCCACCATAAACATAAGGAGGGAATTCTCTGGTATAAAAAAGGGTTTTCATAAGTAATTTTGTGATTTTAGTTTGTTTGTAGTTTTTAATCTGCTATCAAAGTAGTAAATTATGACGAAACCTACAAAATTAAAAGGAAGGTTTTTAGTGTATTAATATTTTTGTCTCTTTGATAATATTGATATAAAAAAAAAGACAAATAATATTGAAAAATCAGTATCATTTGTCTTTTGGAAGAAATATTGTAATTGTAAAAATTTAAAGGTTAAGCATTCCTGTGTTTATTGATTTCGTCTTGTAACTGTCTGCGAAGTTTTTGTTCTCTTTCTATTGATTTTTTCCTGTGATTATCAAATTCTTGCTCAATATCATTCAAGTTTTCTTGGGCTTCTTTGGTTAGTATATGGCTTTTAGAAAATTTAAAAACAAAGAAAATTAAAAAAAGTGCTAAGACTGTAATAATAAACCATAGAATTATGCTGTAAGTTGTTTTATTTAATTGTGTGCCAAACAAAGCAATTAAGTTTTCTTTTTGAAGCGCAACTTCTAAATCTAATTTAGTTTTGATAAAAGAGGTTTTCAGATTCTGTATATTTTTTCTTTCTGAGTTTAATAAGATTTCTTTTTCAGAAATTAACCTTTTAGAGTTCTCCAAAGAATCGAGAACGTTAGATTTTAATTTTTGATATTTTTTTTTATCAATAACTTTATAAAGCTGATAAGTGGTTGATATTCTATAGATTTTATCAAACTGACCTTTTATTGAGTAATCTTCTTCTTGAGCCCCTTGTGAGTATGAAGAGAAAGAACCGAAGATAAAAAGGATAAATAATATTTTAAATTTCATCTGTAATTTTTTTAACAATGTAAATTTATGAAAAAAACCCAAACAAAAAGTTTGGGTTTTAAAATATAAGCAAGTATTATTATTTATTTAATTTTCTCTACAACTGCCTTAAAAGCGTTTGGGCTGTTCACAGCTAAATCAGCTAAAACCTTACGGTTTAATTCGATATTATTAGCTTTTACTTTCCCCATAAACTGAGAGTAAGACATTCCGTGTAAACGTGCTGCAGCGTTAATACGCACAATCCATAAAGAACGGAAGTTTCTCTTATTGTTTTTACGGTCTCTATATGCATAAAGCATACCTTTTTCAACCGCATTTTTTGCTACTGTGTAAACGTTTTTTCTACGTCCGAAGTAACCTTTTGCTGCCTTCAAGATTTTTTTTCTTCTTTTTCTTGAGGCTACTGAATTTACTGATCTTGGCATAATTTCAATGTTTTTTGTAGTAGGCGACTCCTTGAGGAATACTTTTTATTTTTGGCCTAGCTCCATGGTTAATAATTAAATTCCCTTGTTAAACTTACTTTAAGTTTAACTGTTGCTTAATGTTAGACGCATCAGCTTTATGTACTAAAGTATCATGCGTTAACCTTAATTTACGTTTTTTAGACTTCTTTGTTAAGATGTGACTTTTAAACGCGTGCTTTCTTTTGATTTTACCAGTACCAGTAACTTTAAATCGTTTTTTGGCGCTAGATTTGGTTTTCATTTTAGGCATCTCTCCTTCGTTTTTATCTTGCTTATAAGATTTTTATTTTACTTTTTTTGGAGCAATAAACATAATCATACGTTTACCTTCTAATTTTGGTAGTTGCTCTACTTTACCAAATTCTTCTAATTCTTGGGCTAATTTTAATAATAAAATTTGACCTTGTTCTTTAAAAATAATAGAACGTCCTTTAAAGAATACAAATGCTTTTAATTTAGCACCTTCTTGTAAAAATTTAAGCGCATGCTTCTTTTTAAATTCATAATCATGCTCATCTGTTTGAGGTCCAAAACGAATCTCTTTAATCGTAACTTTAGTAGCTTTAGATTTTAAAGATTTCTCACGTTTCTTTTGTTCATACAAGAATTTCTTGTAATCAATAATTTTACAAACAGGTGGTTTAGCCTTAGGAGAAATTTCTACCAAGTCTAATTCAAGTTCTACGGATAGTTCTTTAGCCTTATCTAAAGAATATACACCAACTTCTACATTATCGCCCACAAGACGAACTTCGTCAACATATTTTATTTTTTCATTAATCCTATGTTGATCTTCTTTGATTACTCTTAACGGCCTTCTCGACCTGCTTCTACGTATTGCT
>Ga0209712_10000060_pt1 | contig 90390 bp, 88 predicted proteins | sample ArcOceMetagenome_FD_187443 | JGI IMG/M metagenome (GOLD analysis project Ga0209712, IMG submission 187443) | Marine eukaryotic phytoplankton communities from Arctic Ocean - Arctic Ocean - Greenland ARC118M Metagenome (SPAdes) (version 2) | ecosystem: Environmental > Aquatic > Marine > Oceanic...
GTTCGGACCCTGCTACTGTAAAACAAGCATGGTCGCCGCTGTCACCGCCAACACAGCGAAACTGGCTGCCTTGGAAGTCCGACTCGCCGCCCTCGAAGTCTAACCGATGCAGACCACAAGAGATAAGCATAATAAAGTATATGGTGGAACAATGTTCACAAATATCTGTAGATCAAATTTTGTAATATTATTATTTTACTATTGTTGGCACTCTTTTGTATAATATTTACGACAACGGTTTCTGTGGTGATTTAAACCATAGTCCAGAAATTCTTCTTCTTGTAGTTTGACGTGTCTGCACAACGATTTCAATATTTCTTCTTCTTCTTTACAGACAAAGATCTCGGACCAACTTGAATGACTAGAACTATAGTCATGGCGAGTTTTATTAGCTTGAAATATCTCGAAAGCTTTCTGCATGACGAATTCGTGTTTGGCCACGTTTAAACACCGCTGTGTGATCGGTTTCCAAATCCCTGACCAATAAACCTGAAAATCGTTGGACATGGGACATGTTTCTAGATGTGACATGAATGCTTGGACAATTTCTGTATTGGACATTATTTAGTTTGATAATAGAATAGTATTTTGAAAACTAAGAGCACTTTTGAGTAACATATATTCAAAAGTTTAGAAGTTTTCATTGAGTTGTACAAATTGTTTAAAAAGTGCCATGTTGGTCGACCCAAACTCTATATGTTTAATGCGTGATTGTACATCGTGATCCACATGACCAGCACCCCAACTTGCGTGTGTTTTGACTCTAAAACGTTCTAAAACAACGAGTGGGTTTTTGTAAAAAGCATGTGCCAATGTTGCTCCGAATTTGCCTGTTTGTAGTTTGAGATGTGACTTGCCCGCCATGTATGTGGTGCCTCCACCCATTCCAGAATCTCCAGCTATAATTTTCCCTCCGCCTTGTCCACAGCGTTTGTGCACATGGGCAGCAAGACCATCGCGGACTTTTTTTTCAATAAAGTCATTTAAGTCTTGCAACGAATGGCCAACACACATGGCGGGGTCACCTTTGTTTGGTTCTTTACTTTTTGGCCCTTGCGCACCCATGTTTTCTCTCCAATACATGAAATAGTTGTCATTAAATATTTCTGCGGCTGCTTTCCCAGCAAGCCAAGATTTTCCTTCGTAATTACCTCCAAACATCCCAAACCAGCATTTTGATTGTGTTGTCCACATTTCTGTGTCTGGTCTGGCACTAACATCTAATAGGCGAGCGTGTGTGAAAAGCATGTACCAAGAATTATAGTGAAATTGGATGATCTCCTCGGTGGACATATTTTCAACAATGTACTGTCCCCTTTCTATTTTTCTGTCCTGTTGGTCCTTTGTTTTTTTTTGGTTATATTTTTCTTGCAGATGTTTGACATCTTTTGGTTTGCTGTGTTTCTCGAAAATAGTATCAATGTTCCACCGAAACTCTCGCGTGTCGGAGTCAAAGAGCTCCGTGTTCACTTTCATTGTTTCCCAGAGATCGTTTAAATCATTATATTCTCCACCGCCATGACGAAGGAGCCAACAAGTGAGAAAACGCATCTCACGCTCAAAAACGAAATATGTCAAAAAACTTTCAAATTCCTTTTTACACTGCAAGTGGTCAGCATGGATACTATCCAATTCTTTTTGAGTCATGTACCATGGAAAGCGCCCTGTTTGTGTTTTGTAATGGGCTGGCGCCTCTTCTGAAGCCTGCTCGTTAGTATTGACTATTGGCGTAATCACGCCGTAGCCCTGGCGCAGAATGGACTCCCATGTTACATACAACTTTCCCATCATCGTATCAGCCTGTGGACCATCGACAATGGCAGTTTGTGGCAAGTTAATAGCTTGTGATATTCCCTTGGCTGCATTGAATTCAATTGTGGGTCTGGAACTACGACCATTCAAATTACCCGACCCTGGGTCAAAGGGCTGTGAGCGGATTAGGTCCACATAATGTGTCCGCAGTTTATGTGTCAATACATCTTTCTCGGTGTAGTCCAAGAACATGGTGGCTTTGGGTGCAATTGAATTTTTGTCTCCCTTTGTGGTGTGAAAACCATGCCACACTACAATACTGCCTCTTGGCACGGTTGGACAAATCCATTCTAACTGTGTGAAGAATGCAGCGAGCTCTGGATCAGCATCTCTGTATGTTCGACCCTCGTCCGTTTCTCGAAATGAATCAACTAACTCATTTAAGTGTACATCTCCATTTAAATGCTTGTCGATGTCCATCTCTGAATGTGCATTGCCATAAATGACCCGTAAGCAACAGGCGGTTGGAACCACTGCTCTGCCAAGAGTCCCTGTATAATTTAAACGGTCTGGTAGCTTGACAAGACCATCTTTAAATGTCTTTGATAAGTTTTTAACTTTTGGATAAAAATTCTTCCCATGAAATTTTTCGATGTCATGATTGACAAGTTCTATCAAACAATTTGTCCAAAATGAGGAATGTTCGCGCATATTAGAACCCAGAAAAATGATGGAGGACTCGTCGAATGGCATTTGCATTTGAATACGATCGAAGGATCGTCTATCTAGCGTCTTCTTGATCATTTTCTCAATGGGAAGTAGTTCGGCATGCATTTTCGTTTCACCGGTAGTATTCATCGTGTTTGTTGTATTTGCTTTTATCTTTTATACCGTAAATATTTTGGAAATAATCCTAAGGCTTTAGAGAAATCCTAAGGCTTGATCGAAATAAAAGGCTTTAGAGAAACTCGAAAAAATCTCGAGAAATAATCCTAAGGCTTTAGAGAATCCTAAGGCTTTAGAGAAATCCTACCGAAAAAATCTCGAGAAATAATCCTAAGGCTTTAGAGAAACTCGAAAAAATCTCGAGAAATAATCCTAAGGCTTTAGAGAAATCCTAAGGCTTTAGAGAAATAATCCTAAGGCTTTAGAGAAATCCTACCGAAAAAATCTCGAGAAATAATCCTAAGGCTTTAGAGAAATCCAACCGAAAAAAATTGGAGAAAATATCCTAAGGCTTTAGAGAAATCCAACCGAAAAAATCTCGAGAAATAATCCTAAGGCTTTAGAGAATCCTAAGGCTTTAGAGAAATCCAACCGAAAAAAATTGGAGAAAATATCCTAAGGCTTTAGAGAAATCCTAAGGCTTTAGAGAAAATAATCTCTAAATATTTTTTAGAGATTATCCTAAAGCTTTTTCAGTCTTTGTCTCTATATTGAAAAGTAATGAGTCGTTGTTGTCAAATTGCAAAGTTAGAAACACCCGTGAACCCGTGTTATATAAACCGCTGGTATGGTTGTGTTTCAGTCAGAGATGTTATTGACGCTGCATTTCATGTGCTATGGGACCGTGCTGAAACAATAGCATCTCGCTACGGTCAAGTATTGATTGTAGTGGAACGATGGAAAGATGTTTCTCCAGAAATGGAGTATTATTTAAATTTGAAAGTGCAGTGCTTAGACATTCTGGCATCGGAGCATAGTCGCTGCTATGAGAGTATTATTCGATTAAACGCTCCATGTGCTGGTAAAGTGGTGGAAATTCGCCAAACGTCCTTTCATAATGGTCTCCATAGTAGTAAAAATGTGATTGATATCCCAACACATTGGAATGATTCTGAACCAGATTGGTCTTGGGAGGATGTCTGCAATAATGGTCAATATTATTCCAGCTCTTCCACTGAAATCTGGCCTCGACCAGCATACAAAGAGAGAGCACTGGAAGAGCTGTCAAAAAAAAATCTTAGAAAATAATCATAATTGATATTTAAGGAGGTATTTTCGTTGTATACATGCTGTTTGATCGATTTATTTTTGTCCTTTATTTATTGTTTTGTTACAATTGGTTTCTTTTGGGTAGTCAATATGATTTATCTCTCAAATATGTTCCTATTATTTCACTATTGGGAACTCTTTCCTGTATATGTGTGATTACATTGCTGCAACTCCAAACAGTGGTCCGTCAAGATGCGATCAAGCAACATGAAAAGTGGGAAACAATAGTCTGGTCTGCCATCCATGTATTACTTTGCATTCTAATCATTGCGGATGGCTTGGAAGCAGCAAACATTGTGGTTATTGGCCTTATGGTTGGCATTCTTTTAACTGGAATTATTATAGTTGTTGGTACATGTGCATGTTATGTTATTATGGAAAATGGACGTGAATGGAGTGGACATGTCCATTTAACTTGTATTAGTTTTTGGGTCATGGCCCAATTTATGTCTATTCGACTTCCTTCTGATGACTTTGATTATGTGACCACGGCTCCTGTTGTTCTAATGGCTCTTCTTCGTATGTTGGAACTTTGTGAGGAAAATGATAGTGTGTTTCGTATATTAAGGGAGGCCTTTGTGTGGATTATTTGTATTGTTTTACATATTGTGTGCCATGACAATTTGTCATTTTTCTGGGGGACTTTTGTAACAGTGAGTTTCCTTATCATTTTGAATAGATATTTTTATGCAGCTTTGTTTATGGCAGCACTGCCTTTGGTTTCCATCATGGTGGTGTTGTACTTGCTCTTCAAAATGCCGTCTGGGTCCTCATTTGAAAGAACCTTGGGATCTATTACTAACATGTACGACGAATGGACGGCTGAGCCTGAACTTCTTCCTTTAGATGTTCGTTTTGATGAGCATGAGAATGATTTTGATGAGCAACTCTAGACACATGTAGAAGTATATATAGTCATTCGTCCGATTTGAAATGATCGATGAAGAAGTAGAACATTGTTATGTCTGTTTAGAAGCGTGTGATACAGAATCACCGTGCGAATGTGGTATGCATGTCCATTCTGAATGTTTGTCTAAAGCACAGCACACGTTACCTGAACACAACTGTAGTATATGTAGATCTCCTTATCGGACCGATGTATTGCACCTGTTTCCTAAGCCCGTTGATGTCTACATGCCCAAACCGGAAAAGAAGTGTGCAAAGACATTGGTTATTGCCATTGCATACTTCTTTTGTGTGTATGTAGTCTATGGTTGGATTGGTAAATTATTAATATGTTTAACTGGATATCGACTGGACGCGCCATGGTACCAGTTCTGGACATTGGAGCACTTTATAGCGTATTTATGTACATTTCCTCTGTTGCTGTGTCTGTTGGCTCTCCAAGATCGCTAGTCGTTTGTTTCGTTGTATCGATGTAGAGGTTGTGCTGCCATGGCTGGAAACGTTTCAACGTCTGTCACTGTCATTTTAAACCGTTGTAAAAGTTGTACATCGCACTCTGATGAGCGATTAAACTGTTTGGCATCATTTTTGGCAGCAACATCTGGTGCGACTGATGAGTCACAATAGAAGTTGCGAATCCCTGTGGCTGTTGACAGTCCGTACCATGTCTTACATGAAAATCGATAAGAATAAACGTCCATTTTTGATATATATTGAACTGTTTAAATAGTACTTGATACCTTTTGTCTTTTTGATTCTGATTCTGTGAACAATGACGACCGGCCTCTTTTGTTTTGAATACGGATATGATTTTGATAGACGGAGGTGTCACGGAATTGACCGGGTTCGTGGGTAATGAAGTAACAAGTGCGTTCATTGTCTTCTTCGCACCAGTCTCTAAGAATTTCTTGTACGGATTCAATACCTGGTTGGTCCATAGATGTGCAACATTCATCCATGATTAATAATGGCCATGCACCCGCTTTCATCGATTTCCAAGCCATAAACGAGGCAATTTGAACACGTCTCCATTGCCCCCCTGACATAACACCGGTGTTGCCAGGGGACACAACTCTGCGAACAAGCCTTTCTTTAGAATCAAACGTCGCTTGAAAAAAAGTTTCTGGTCCAAAAAACTTTTGAAGCCAATTGGTCGTTCTTGCAGCTAACTTCTTCACTGTGTGTTCCATTATATAGGTCTGTATGCCACGAGTACCCGTCCACTGGACAATTTTCTTGGCATATTGCTGTTCTAGGCGAGTTTTGCTGTTCTGTAAAGCAACCGACCGTTTTTTTTGGAGCGTTTCGACAACTTCTGTATCAGAGGTCTCATATGGTGATATTTCAATACGGACCGCTTCTCCGGCTCTTTTCAACGCGTCTAGTGCTCTCGACATGTCTTGTGCAGTCTTGAGACACCGAGCATAGTTCGTGTACAGTTGTTGGTCTTGGTTAAACGTCTTTTCCAGTTCATCGACCCTTTGTTGCAATCCTTGAATTTCGGAAGTCTCCAACTTGCTGTCAATGTCTCTAATGATTGCTGCATTTTTTTGTATAGATTGATAATTCTCATATTCGGAATGTTTTTTTTTCATTGTTTTCAGAGAAGTGACTGCAGTCTGCCAATCATTGACGGAATCTAAATGTTTATTCTTACCCGCCTCCACATCTGATTGCAAAGAACGAAGATGTGTATTGTGGTCGCTCTCTTTGCCAAAAGGTCGGTGACAAGCAGAACAAGCGGAGTTCGTTTGAAATGTTTCGAGGGCAGTCTTGCATGCAGTAAATTGAACACGACGGGCAGTCATCGATGATTTGCACTGTTCTACACGGACATGGAAGTCATCAAGGTCTGTCCCGGGGTTTTCAGGAGCCGTAATTTCGTTCCATTTGTTTGGCAATGCGGCAGAAATAGACTCTCGTTGTGTTTCAAGGCGTATTTTACAACCCCTTGCCTCCTGAAGATTCTTTTTATAGATTTGTAGCGTTGAATTTCGAGGTTGTTGGGGCTTCTGAGAGGGTACCTGTGCTCTTTCTACAGAAATGGTCATTCTGTCTATGTCTTGCTTTGCTTGTTCGAGTCTTTTGGTATGGTCCCTTTTCCATTCTGTATGCATCCTTAGATGTGTGGCATGCCTTTCGACTGCCTTTGTGTACTGTTCGTCTGTTCTTTTTTCCTCTGGGTCCAACCGTTGGAGTTCGGCCACGGTTTCCTTTAGAGTTTCTTTGGCCCATGCATGTAGGTTGTTCCACAGCTGCATATTCGCCAATTCTCCAATTTCTTGTTTTGCTTGTGAATCAGAAGCATCGCAAAAGCGCTGGACATGCTGTTGAGACCAACAACTATTTCTTAGTAGCCAATTCCAAAGTTCAGATGCTGACATTCCAGTGCCAAATATTTCTTCTGAAATAGCGCGCTGTGTTGCAGAGATTGTTGACCGTGTGCGGTCTTTTTGATCGATCGAAAATGTAATAGTGTGCCTTCGAGGATTCGCTGCTAATGTACGTGTAATACAAAAGGGCTTTTGGTCAACCAGTCCCGTTAAATGAATTTCGGTAGGTCCAGTGCCATTATGAAGGACAGACGAGCCATTCTCAAAGGACATTTGATTACGCCCATCAATGAGACCAGTCAAGACCCAAAGTAAGGCACCAGCGGTTATCATCGATTTACCAGCACCATTTGAACCAGACGATTCTTCCATTTCACCAGAAATCAGAGTAAAACCTTGACCCTGCAAAGAGACAGAAACAGGCCCTACAAACGGACCAAATCCAGTGATAGACATTTTTACAGGCTTCACTTGTTTAAAGCTCTCCATCGTCACCGTCGTCTGGACAAGAGCCTCTAATTTTCGTCTCAGTCGGAGCCAGGCCTCTTCGTCAGCCCTTATGTGGTGTAGTTTGGCATATTCGTTTAAAAGCTGTGTTTCTGATAAAGATGCTGGTTCTTTAATGCGAGTCTCTATTTCTGGTACGATTTTCTTGACATCCACTTGAATGCCTTGTTCACGTAATTTGCGAACAAGTTCCATAGACGGCATACCAGTTACGGATACGCGGTCCTTCGGGTTCAGAATTGTGGAACGTGCAAGCAACATTGACGCCGACCATTTATATTGTTTCCGACCGATGTCGATTGGAATTTTACAAGAGATATTCCCAGCGACATCTAAAAGAACCAGTGCTTTCTTGTCTTCTGCCTCTGAGAGAGTCAACTGATAAGGAGATCCAAGATAAACAATATTCTGATGACTTTGGGGTGTATGATAATGGCCAGTGTACACTGGTTTACCTTTCGGAAACATTTCGAGCGACAACCCTTCTGTAGACACACGCTTTGCATTCAGTTTGAAACCGATGATATCGAAATGTCCAAAGATAACATCCACGGACGGATGCGCGTCTATGATACGTTTACAAACAATGGGATCTCGACGCCAAGGCATCCACAGACGATTATCGATGACAGTGGGTTCGTCCAAAACAGTGATAAACTTGGAAGCGTATTTAAACGGAGTTAGACCATGTTCAGTCTCCGAAGCATCGAAGTAATCATGATTGCCAGGTATCATAAGCATAGGGACGTGCCATTCTTCCGCAAAATAGCGCATTAGTTCGTTAAGAATATCGACCGGTAAAGTCCCCTTGTTGTAGACATGATCAAAAAAATCGCCCAAAAACCCGACAGAGACATTTCGCTCAACAGCTTCCTTATGAACCCGTCTCAAAACTTTCATGGATGTCTCAAAGGTTTTTGGACTCAAGTGCAAATCTGAAAAAAGAAGCATCTTAGCTATTTGATGAAACATCTTAAAGTATTTATATACAAAAATCACATATTCGTTGTAATTTGTTATTTATTTTCTTTTTCGTTTTAGAACAAAAAAAAGGATCAATATCGAATACACGTATAAATATAGAGTATCGAATTTAAATGTCCGTTGAATCCACAGATCGCATATGTTTGAAATCGACTATTCCCACAAATGCCATACACAAACAATTGAAGATTCATACTGATTTATTTGAACCTCCCTATGACATCCAATCTATTCTATCTATTTTTTCATGTGAACATGGGGTGCCATTTCAAATATCAATCCAACATACAAACAAGGAAATTTCCATTGCACAGCCTTGTAGATTACCCACTTCTATTCAAAAAAGAATACGAAAGGTGAAATCGCAAAAGATGCACAGTACATTACACCATCAGTGGTGTAATGTACCTCCAGTATCACAGTCAGTGTCGGAACCTTCTGAATTATCATGCAGTATATGTCTGGAGAAGATCTCTACACATCAACTATATTGTTTACCAGTATGTGAACATATATTTCACGAGCGTTGTTTTTCTAGATGGGAAGCACAAGCAAACTCTTGCCCACTATGTCGAACACCACTAGTGTCTCAATAGAATTCGAATGGATTGCCAACATAACGATGAAAATACCCAACAAGCAATTTGAAAATCAATGACCGTAAACAGTAATAGGGAGAGTATAATGGTGAAACAAGCCCATAGAAGGAACATGCTCCCATAGAAGGAGGGCGTACTCCGATCAAGTGCGTCTGCAACCAGCAAAATCTGACAAAGAACAGTTCCGAAAAGTGTTCCTATGGGTTGGCCAAGGCTTTGAAACCCATGGTAGATTAGTGTCCAAACTGGAAGAAACAATAGAATGGGAAACATAATCAACATTCAATTTTTTGTTACTATTTAGAGAACCTTTATAGAGAATGACAAATGCAAGCTGGACTTGTTTACATTGCAGGAACCGCTGGAAAAATGGTAGTCACATCGGCAATAAGCCCAGTTGTACAATCCACCGTCAGTTTAATTACATCTCTCCGAACATCGATTTCTGTTGTCACTTTACGGGAAGTCATTCAAAAAAGAGATATTACATGCACATTACAAACCATCGAGGCTACGATGCTAGCACTGAAATGCGACAAAGAACCGTTGAAAACTGCCGCGGGTCATGTTGTCGAACAAATACACCAAATACACCAACTACTCACGAAAATAGCAGACATTACCGCTGGACATAATGCTGGATATATCTCAAGATGGAGACAATTGTATCTAGATCAAGAAATCGCACAACTCGAAAATTTCATGGACATATTGGGGAAAAGATTTAAACTGTTGTGTGATATAAGATCAGTTGTAGACTAATGTCATGGTTTTACTGTAGTTTTTTCTAAATACTCTAGTGCTCTTTGTAAACCTTTGGTGCAATCGCCCAAATTCCCAATGGCTGTATTACACTGGTAACAAAGCCATCCTCGAAATGTATTTGTATCGTGATCATGATCGAAAATCAACTTTTCAGAATTTTTTTCGCAATTTGCACACGCTGTGCCCAGTGGTGGTCGGGTCATCTTTAACCGCTTCATTAGTGTTTTTGCTGCCGATGAATGTGCTTTGCCACCGACACGTCGACATGTTTTACACTCACTTCTATACACAGCGACGTAAGTCTTACCATTTATAATCTTCTCCGACGTGCATTTATGAAAAGATGTCAAAATTACCTTGGTCTTATTACAAATACGACACGCTTTCGTATCCTGCCTTTTTGATTTTTTAGACAGTTCGCAGGATTCATTCGGTCGATTCGGAGTCAGTTTACGTTTTCGAGACATCCTATGTCTCGATATCCATGCTATAACCTTAGAAACAGTACTAAACACACATACTCCTTACATTTTCTATAAAATAGCCTTACCAGGACTTGGGAAGATTCTTGAAAAACTCGGAACTATACCTTCTCTAAAGCCTATTTCTCTAAAGCGTTAGGAAGAATCTTGAAAAACTCAGAACTGTGGCATAACACCCTTAGGACTTGAAAAGCGACCGTATTTTCGCATCAGTTCTTTGTTAGTCCTTATATTTTTATCAAAACGTTAACTGACCAAAACTATGGTGCAAATTTCCCTTAATAATACCTTCAACATCACCAGGCAGGCTTTTTTTGCTAGAAACATGTCTGGCCAATCCCTTTTCCCGTCGACGTCTTTTTCTTACTGTTGTATACATCAACCGATTTAATACCGCTCGAACCCGCTCATACCATTCTCGTACTGCATTCTGTGCACCTCTCTCATGTGGATGATGAATTGGCATTGTAAGCGCAGTGTTTCCTAGAAAATCGGTTAGAGTTAAGTCAACGCCCTTTTGCAACAACATTCGTGCATTTGTGGGTTTATTAAAATGGACTGCAATCATCAATGGAGTCATTCCTTGCAAACCAGGAGCCGACGTTTGACAATTCACGTTAATATTTGGTACTGAAAGCAAGGTTGCTAACACGTCTGATCTGAAACGTGCAGCTAACAAGATGGCAGTTGAGTGGTGGCTCCCCTGAAAGTTAATATCCAGTTCAGGTTGCGCAACCAACAGCTGAACAATGTCATTGTTACCTTTACGAATTGCGATCATAAGTCCAGTCTGTCCACCAATAAACATGTTTATATTTGCCCAAGCACCAGTTGCGTGTACCAATGCTGGAGAGACAGTCGTACGTTCAGCATTATTTATTTCCGTCCAAAATTGTCTGTCCACATCAGAAGTACCTACTGGTAAATAGTACTGGTGTGGAGAACACGTATTACAACGCTTTGCTCTATTTGACCTAGCGGGTGTTCCACAATGACGACATTTTTTTGTTCGCGTCACGGACATTTGAGTGCTATAAGGGATATATATACTATACTTTTTGCTTGTGCCCTTGGTCTCTTGTTTGTAATACACATCTGTTAGGTGTCTCTTCGAGACAGTATGTTATTATTCCGGCAAAGGGGGCACGTTTGGTAGTAATGGTTCCACTAATTTTAGGAATTGGCGCCAATAATCACCGGCTTTTCTAACGGCTTGACATCTTGTTTTCAGCGGTAATGATAAATCGTTGGCATTTTTTGTACAGGTGATGGCTCCCCAAAATGCTACACGTTGAGGATACCAAAACCCTATGTAATCAGACGTGGAATATATTGTTTGGCGCTGCTGTAAAAAATAAAAAGCTTCTTCACGTTTGGAGTCTTTAATGGCATTACCTTTAAAACGAAGATATGTATCATATGACATCATCCAAAAAAAAATATAACGTTATATACTGTTTTCACATTTCATTCTAGGACATTCAGCTTACATTCTAAATATCCTATATATCCAGCTTCCAAACTATCAGAAACTATGTCAACAATTAATAAACCGGAAACAAACACTTTTGAATCTTGTTATTCAACAAAAACTGATAAAAACACTCCAACGCAAAGGAAATACGATTCTACACCGAATGGCACCAAGAGAAAGAAGCACGCACAACAAGAAACTGGGTCAAAAAAATGTCGATTGTCAACTAAATTTGAATCAACATCGCGTAATTTATATTTGAAACCCGATATTGTACAAGTGGGACATCCACCAGTTTCACTGAAAAGTAGCTCAATCGGTCAGATATCGAAATTGAACCATTGTGAGCCTGTTCACGACCTGCATAATGTAGGGGAAAAAGCTGAAGTTCAACTCGATGGAAACAATTCACAAAACGAATCGTTAGACACATTTGTCAAACAATTACATGTGAGATGGCGACCACAAAGATTGAAAAGAATGTGGCGCTCCTTGTGTGCCAAATTCAGAAAACACGATTGGAAGAAGCGCAAAACAATATTAGTACATGCCTTTAAACATTATAAAAAAGAAAAAAAACGCGTGGAAAAAGAAGCTGAAAAAGAACGAAAACAACAAGAAAGACTTGAAAAAAAAGAAAAAAAACGCGCGGAAAAAGAAGCTGAAAAAGAACGAAAACAACAAGAAAGACACGAAAAAAAAATGTTACAAGCGCCCTCCGCTGGCACTAAGGTAAAAGGTCGTGATGGTTCAACCAGACATGGTTTTGTTATTTCTTATTCGTCTTATCATAGACCAAAATTAACCGTACAAGAAATTGAAGCACGAAATTCTACATTAAACGTATGTGAAGAACAGTGTTTTTGGTGTAAAATAAAACCAAAAGAAGATTTGGATCATGCCCACCCTTGCTGTTCGATGAGTAGATCCGAATATTCATGGACAAATAATTTAAACATATTTCCATCTTGCAAATCATGCAATTCTACGAAAGGCGGGACTCCTTTATCAGAATGGTTAGTAAAAATACATGCAATCGGATATTGGGATTCAACACAAATTGCAACGTTTAACGAATGGTTACAGTCGAACGTCTCGAAACTCGTTTTTGGGGACGAACACACACAGTACGTCGAAAAACAGTTTGTTCCTATCAACACATTTCACAAAATCGCGGAATATTGTGCCAAGCATAAAAAAGATATTAATGATTTTGTTTCGTTTAATCTGCCGGGTGCTGCGGATTAAACGTGAACGAAAAAAAATAGATCTACACTCTTAGAAGTTTTAATAAATATAGTATTTTAAATTGTTTTAGCAAATGGATAAGCAGGCGTACCACTAACTGGACCGGGTGTATTCCATTCCGGTTTCCATCTTCCACCACCACCCGACTCGAAAAATTCAACTGGAACTCCAAATAACTTATTCAATACCACCAATATAAGCGTATAGCCTTCAATAATTCCTGATTTTGTTGCAGCACGAATAGAATTGGTGGTATTACCATCTGCATTCAAAGTTAAATTCCCTTTAAGCATTTCTTCAAAATAATGTTTGGCCAATGCTTCCGCCTTTTGCACGGTACCATCGCGCGCGGACAATAAAGTCATTTCTGTAGCTTCTGAGGCCGTTAGACAACTATTCAACACGTTAGAGACTGTTGCGTAATTAGCCCCCACGTCTCTCACCACCAAATGAGATATAAATTTACCGATGCTTGGACTAGCACGACCAACTGTATTACGCCAACCGATTTTGATAACATGTTCAGAAAGAGTGCGTTGTGCTTCTGCTGGAATTCGCCCAGACAATGCCTTATTCAAACGCGAAAACGAAAACGGAAATGCACCCTTACCGCCATCTGTATCTACAATAGAATTTTTAGACGCACCAGTTTTTAATACCTCAGCATTACTCTTAGCATCACCCTTACTATTCAAAGTGGTGCCAATTAGACCAACAAGATGATACTCGTATACTTTACCATCTGGTACAACTAAGTCTCCATGATCCTTCAGATGAATAGGCCCGATCTGAAGTATAACATTACGCTTTCCAGCTTGCAACAATGACCATAAATTTTCTACATGATGAACTCTAGTTTTGTTTCCACCAAAACTTTCATATACGGATACTTGTTTATCAAAGTTAGCTTTATCTGTAAAGACCAAATGAGCCGTTGTTGGAGCCAAAGCAACAGTCACCTCGTCGTCACATTCCTCTCCGAAATCTGTCACAATAATTAAATTTATGTCACTAACAGTGGGATAATCTGCCGCCAATAGCCCGGAAGGATTACGAAATTCTTGCTTTAATTTTAACACTTCACCAAAAGCATCAAACTTTTCAGGATGAAACACCGAAAGCAATCCTACAACATCATAGGCGGGCGTTGTCGGTATATCTTTGACTTTACACTTTTCACTCCAATTTGTATATGCCGAACGCATTAATGTATCAAGTTCATTTTTAGATTCACCTGCCTTCGACATACTTGGCTCAGCAGGCATATACATAGAAATTGTAGAAGGAAGTACATAAGTAGAAAACACAGACATTTAATATTAAGATTTGTCTATTATAGTGTATTTTTTTAGAATATCTATATTTTGTAAAAATATCTTTAGAACATTCTCTAAATAAAGAAAAATTATTGAAACTTTCATAAACAACTTTCAAAGATGACATCGCAGACCAAGACAACCAATAACATTTCCCCATGTCAGCACGCAAAAATAGTAGCATCGGCTGCACAGACACATTTGGGGGGCAAGCGTACCCAGCAGGACTATGGATTCTCAGTAACCAGTGATAATTGGTCCATGGCTGGTGTTTTTGATGGTCATGGAAATGATGGTTTTAGCAATGCTGCTGCTGCTGCTGCGGAAGCCTTTGTTTCTCGCCCCGAGTTTTACGACGAGTTACTAAGCGACGTGAAAAAGACAGCGGAGACGCTTTTCGACGCGATGCAGCTTTCGAATTTCGAGCTTGTGAAGCAGTGTCTGAATGAAAAGAGTCTTTCATTTGAAGTTCGTGATAAACATATTTATTGCAAAAACCCCCTTCATCTTCGCGGTGGTACAACTGCAACAATGGTATTTGTGGACCAGACCGGTCTTGTGACAACGTTGAATGTGGGTGATTCCGACGCGTGGATGTTTTCAGAGGAAAAGGCAACCAAATTGAGTGCGACACACCGGCCAGAAACACCAGAAGAGTACAACCGTTTAATGTCTCTGGGTACAAAATGTTTGTATGATTGCCATCCTTCAATGAAATCACGTGGCGTTTCGGATGTGATTCCCCAAAAAGACATTCATACAGGCAATCTAAACCCTTATTATGTTTGTAATGTGGACCTGCATCCTGCTACTATTGTCTTAGTCATTGACGAAAATGGCCGTGGACACAAACTTGCCATGACAAGGGCAGTTGGTGATGAAAACATGCGTAAAGGCGGTGTTATTTCAACACCTGCTGTGTCACAATTTCGTTTGACAACAAGAACAGTCATTAAAATAGCATCTGACGGATATTGGGATGCCATCAAATCTTCTGATGAGCTTGCTAAAACCAATGAGGCTGTCTCTCGGGTTGGTTTCGATGCGAATGCCTTGTGTAGTGACTGGTTTCAAAAAACTAAGGCTATTTCAGATAAAGAGTTTGGAGGCGTAGGAGATAACATGTGGGGTTATATTATGACTGTAGAACTAAACTAATCGTAATATCTTTCCAAAATCTCAAATGTTGTCCCATGCCAGAACCGTGCCATGGTATTGCGTCTAAAATTCTTTTAGGAACGCCGAGAGCCGTTGCTTTGCCTACAGAAACCATAAGACATTGTGGTAATCGTGGGTCAAACCGACAATCTTGACAAATAACCTCACCAAAAACACTAGCTTTGGACTTGCAGCCACATCCTCGACACCTTTTTCGAAAGTAATTGCTGGCGGCAGCTTTCCAGGTGAGTCTATAATGTCGGTTCCTAGATCTACATTTCACATTTAGTGTTGTGATACAAAAACGATGCCAAGATTGACTACCGCGAAAAAGACCAAAGACTTTGATATAGGAAGACATACGGACTTTTGAACGCCATTCCCTCAGTTTAATCCTCCTCTGAAGCTGGAGGAACAGCCATTCCTTTGTAATGAGTTGTGTGCGGTGCTTCCAACGCAAATAAGATAGAATTTTATACACAATAACAATAGGTAACATTTCTAAATTTGTTTAGTATATTTCTAAATTTGTTTATAATCACATATGCCATATACATTCTAAATATCGTCGAAATCAAAGGGTACCTCCTCTTCCTCACTTACAAGGTCTAAAGAGATCGTTTCTGGCAATTCGCCGTAAGATTTGAGGTTTCTAACCTCCTCTGACGTGTATTTCATAATGATGTCACATTTGTTGTCTTGGTAATCTCTTAGACTAACTAAGACAAAATCGGACAACTTGATCCAAACTTTCTTTCTCATATTTCCCCTTATATGTCCTAACCTAGAAACACCATCAAAGCATTGAACTTGACATCGACTATTTCCTAACATTCGGACTACCTGTGCATATTCTTGACCGTCGTCTTTGTATTCAAGTTCTCTTTTTTGAGGACCTTTATTTGTTTTTCTACGCTGACCCTTGGACTTTCTTTTTGGCATTTTGTTTCTAATTGACAAAGATGAGTCTAAAATATACTCGCATATGACTACACATAAGTGAGTATATATCACTCGCAAATATAAAAGATCAGAAAAAAATGTCATTCACATTTCAACATATTGGCACTGCACGTCACCGAGATGCTGACTATAACTTGGCTGTCCGCCTGTATGGTCGCCAAGCTGACGGAAAGTCGGTCTCGGTGACTGTGGAAGATATTTCTGCGTACGGGTTTATTGGCTTGTCACCCGATATGACTTTTAAAAATCGTGTTGATTCCCTGTTACGGTGGTTCCTTTGTATGCAATGCACAAAACAAAAAATCAAAAAACATAAACGCGAGGAGGATGAAGAGCTTGATATTTCAAAACAATATGGTAATTTTATGTGGTGGTTTGAGAAAAATGCCTCCGTCTCTGTTGACTGGTCGACGACCGCAGGATACAACATAAGAAAGGTATTGCCGGGTACTGGCCCAGAAGTTGGACGTTTTGAAGTGAAAAGCGACCAGCATTATCGGGGATTGTGTAACATGTTTAAAAATCACGATTCTTTCTATGAATCACTGGTGAAATTTAGGCGTCCTTTGGCTGGATACGTTGCTTCTGAAAACGAATTACGTCTCGTTCACGGTCGTACACTGTTGGACACCGTTCCGCCAATACCAGCCTCTATTTCCGACTATCTACTAGGGGCAGATCTTTACGAAACAATGTTCCAACCAGAACTAGTCTGGATGGTGGATAATCAATTGCCAGCCTGTTCTTGGATGACTGTCAAAAATGCGAGGCAAGTCTCCACCGGGAGTTCTTGCGATTTAAATTACAAATGCCATGCAACTTCTATCCGTCCTTGTTCATCACCACCGATTCCAATGGCCCCGTTTCGAGTTCTTTCGTATGATATCGAAGCAGTACCCTATGTTAATCCAGAGACTAAAGAATGTGAATTCCCAGACCCGAAACGCGATTCCATCGTTACTATTGGCGTCGCAGCCTTTGATATGGTCTCTACAGAAATGAATCAGACGGTATTCATGCTTGACATAGAAGGGCAGCCTCGTTGTCAACAACTCTCTGAACTCTCTGCAGAGATGAAAACAGACGAGTTTGACCCATCCACGACGACAGTTTACTCGTTTACCGACGAATCTAAAATGTTGGCAGCATTTGCCAATTATATTCGGAAATATGACGCGGACGTGATTACAGGGTATAATGTGCTCAATTTCGATAACGTCTATCTCTTGCAACGTATTCAGGCGTTATGCGGGTGTGAAATTGGCAGTCAGTGTGATGACTGCTCTGCTGCGCGAACCTTTTCCCGAGTTGATCGACCATCGACATTAAAGAAAAAATATACACATACGAAACAGCGAGGTGGACAAGAGTCGTGGGAGGCGTGGATTGAAGGTCGTGATTGGATGGACATCTATCGAGTGGTGATGTCTGATCACAAACTTCGTTCGTATAAGCTAGACAATGTTTGTTTGGAATTACTTGGGACAAAAAAGATACACATTGACTATGATGAGATTCCGGAACATCAGAAAACACCGACAGGTCGTGAATTCTTGGCGCAATACTGCGTCAAAGATGCGTGGTTACCCTGCCAGATCATTGTCAAACGATGTAAACTTGTGAATGCTTTGCAGATGGCTCAAGTCACAGGGGTGCCTCTGACATCTATCCTTCACAGAGGTCAGCAAATTCGAACACTCTTATTGATGCTGCAATTTGTCAAAGCTCGGTGTCGTAAAGATCCGGAACATCCACGATGGTTTTTGCCAGATGAATCGGCCAATAAACCACCACCTATCGATGGATTTGAAGGAGCTGTTGTCATTCGACCATTGCCTGGATTTTATCAAACGCCAGTAGTCACTCTTGATTTTGCTAGTCTGTATCCATCGATCATGCGAGCCTACAACATGTGTTTTTCCACTTTAGTACCTAGTTTGGCAGAGGCCAAACGTAGAAAACTCAAATGGTCAGAAGAAACCCACAATATCAAAGACCCATTAGATCCAAACTATCCAGAAGTCAGACCCGTTCGAAGCTTTGATTATCCAGAAGGGGGAAAGTTCGAGTACGTGACGCGCGAAACCGACGTCAGCTTTGTTACATCCAAAACCAGGGTGGGCATTCTCCCCGAAATTTTAGAGCAATTACTCAGCAATAGAAAGAGAGTCAAAAAACTTCGCAAACAATTTGATGAAAAATCCATGGACTATGCCGTCCTCGATGGTCGGCAATTGGCTCTAAAAGTGTGTGCCAATTCAGTCTATGGCTTTACAGGGGCTGGCATGGGATATCTGGGCGAAAAACGTATTGCATCTTCCGTCACCAGAGTCGGCAGAGGCATGGCCAATCATACCAAGTGGATGTGCGAAGATCGCTACAAAGATCATGGACTACAGATCGTTTACGGGGATACTGATTCAGTATTCGCCGAGATTCCGGCCTCCATGTGTGACACGAATTGCTCACAAGAAGAACTCATAGCCAAAGTCGATAAAATAGGCGATGAAATGGGAAAGTTTTGCACGCAGGCATTTCTACCACCCAATGACCTGGAATACGAGAAATTCTATTATCCCATCCTCTTGAAAGGCAAGAAGAGATATGCTGGACATAAATTCGAACCGGGACTGGCGCCAAAGCTAGATGTTAAGGGGTTTGAATGCGTCCGAAGAGATTTCGCACCAATCGTCAGCAAAACCCAAAAGAAGATCCTCATCAAATTATGCAAAGAGAATGATGTGCAAGGTGCCATCGATATTGCCCGAGAAACAGTCGTCCGATTGCTCGAAAATGATGTTCCAATAGAAGACCTCACAATGAGTAAGCAATTGACCAGAAAACCAGAAGACTATAAAAATCCGGCACCACACACAGAACTAGCCAAACGTCTACAGAGAGAACAACCCGCCCACATAGCTCCAAAAACAGGCGATAGAATACCATACCTAATCAGACCTGGCTACAAAGGCGAAAAGACATGCATGCGCGCCGTAACACCAGAAGATGTTCGAGAAGGCAGAGAGTCAGCAGATACAAGATGGTATCTTTCGAATCAGTTGCAAAAACCACTACAAAGAATCTTTGAAATGATCATGGAGAATGCCTCTGAAATTTTCGAAGTCAATCAGACCAAAACACCGCAAACAATAAGCAACGACATGATGAGGTCTTTTGTACAAAGGACAACGGTCAACAGGGCTATCAAGAGAAAGGCAACATCCGTTCACTTACAGTCAAAAAGGACCAAAACAACACCCAAAGATATACGTAGCTTTTTCAATTAATAAATTAACTTTATTTTATATATACTTTATGACAACGACTACGTAACAATATACACTTGTGTGGAGCGGACTTTTTGTCTGTAGCATGTCCTGGTCTTTACAATAACATATATTTGAAAGAACTGTCCGAAATCGAATCGGATCAATGCCACCAGACACAGTTCTAGAAAAATAAAGCCGAATTCCGGAGTTGAACCGGAGACCTGCTGATTACACTTTTAGAGAATGAAATGGTTCATGGGTTAGTTGTGACAAAAATACAAATAAAAACAATAAAACGAATACTCACAGTCAGCCGCTCTACCAGACTGAGCTAATCCGGCGTGGAACTCTGTACAGGACTTAAACCTGTCTAAACTCTTCGACGAGAACAGAGGAAAAATCAACGGGTGCACTTGATCGAAGCCATTTGTTTAAATGGTTAGGACAATGGGGTTGAACAAGGCACCTGCGAGTATCGGGGATCGAACCCGAAATCTCAATGGTGTAAGCATTGTGTGGTAGCCAATTTCACCATACTCGCAAAAAGAATGCCCGAAGGCTATACCCACACCATAGATTTCAAGTCTATCGCCTGTAAAAGTGAATTCCTCATTCGGGACTCGAACCCGAGTCTCTCCGGTGAAAGCGGAGTATCCCGAACCACCTGGACTAATGAGGAAAAAGATGCTCCATACGGGACTTGAACCCGTGACCTGTGGAAAAATATGGAAGTTAACTGGTTAGAGAATCGTTCACAATGTCAAAACAAACACACAATTACAAATTATACTTGCCTTGGGCTCATAAGACCCACGCTCTACCAACTATGGATCAAATACGAAGAAAGGGTGAGTCAATAGACAGTGCAAACACATACAACAGTACAATAGTCATAGAACAACTTACCTGAGCTAATGGAGCGGTAGTTTTGGCTCTTTTCGGAGCAAATGTGTTATTGGAGTAGGGCGAACCTTTTAGAGTGTTGTTCAGCACTATACGTGTCAGTATTGCAGGTTCGTAAACATATAGAAAAAAATAATAAACATTGTGTTTTACCTTGAGAAAAAAGAGAAGGAGGTTCCAACATACCCAAAGCTCACACGACACAGGAGGGCAACATACCCAAAGCTCACACGACACAGGAGGGCAACATACCCAACACTCACGCGACAAAGACAACAAAGATTCATAAATATATAGAAAAATAATAAACATTGAGTGTTATAACGTACCTTAAGAAAACCTGGAAAAAAGAGAAAAAAAAGAGAAAAAGAGAAAAAAAAAGAGACAATGCAACATCGGCCGCTCACACGACAAAGGCAACATACCCAAAGCTCACACGACAAAGGCAACATACCCAAAGCCCACACGACAAAGGCAACATACCCATAAGCTCACACGGGTAATGCTCCCGTTCTTCCGGTTAATACAGGCGTGCACTTTCACACTCATGAGCTAAAAAAATCGCATTCAATCGCTCGGCATAGGGATTGAACCTATGACCTCCCGATTAACAGTCGGACGCTCTAACCAACTGAGCTAGCCAAGCAGGAGACAGTTTAAAGTGGTATCCAGCACTCCTGGAGCAAAAAAAAAATAAAGACCGGGCAATTGACAAGCTGGTAATATTCATGAAAAAACTGGTAATATTAATGGAAAAAAATATTAATGAAAAAACTGGTAATATTAATGAAAAAATGTTAATGAACAAATAATGAATTGCAACGGCTTCCCTTTAATTTTTGGCAATTATACCCTTTGCTATACCCTTTGCTATACCCTTTGCTATGCCCTTTGCTATACCCTTTGACAGATCAAATGAATTGAACCCTTCAGTGTGACCGGACCACTAACAGAGCGTTCTGATTTTGTACTTTTCTTTTCTTAAACGATAAAAAGAAACATCTTCTTAACTTATGTTTTTTCCATGTCCATGGCGATAATCCATGGACATGATGATAATGAAAGGCTTATATAGTCCACGACACAAATGAAAATATCTCTATAAAGGTCCATAAATAAATAGATATATATGTTGAAGTCCGTTGCATTCTGTTCTATTCATATTATCGGGGACTGGGGTCGTCGCGGGCAGTTTTTCCAGGTCCCTGTCGCTGAAAAAATGCGAACTATCAACCATAATGCGGTTATATCGACAGGTGATAATTTTTATCCAGAAGGAATTACAGACACGGAAGATCCCCAGATTTACGAATCATGGTCTGCAATCTACAAACCTGATCAGCCGTGGTACATTGCACTAGGAAATCACGACCACAGAGGCAACGCATCCGCCCAGACATTCATCGATCTTCCTTATTGGATTATGCCTGCACCTGTCTATTCCACTACAATATGTAACAATACTTTTGTTTTCATGGACAGTACCTCTGTAAGCGGTGAACAATGGAAGCATGTAGAACATCTGTTATCAGAAGGTTCTCCCAATAAATGGTTAGTGGCCCATCACCCAATTTACTCTGGTGGGTGGCATTATTTAGTCAATGACGATTACAGAGACAAAATGACAGAATTATATAAGAAATATGATGTTAGAGCTATTATTTCTGGCCATGACCACAATCTACAATATATTGAATGGGGGGATGTCAGGCAAATTGTCTCTGGTGCTGGTTCGTCGACTTATGGGGGCCGATCCCCCCAAGAAGGTGTCGCGTTTTTTTCAGAAGAAGTGGGATTTGTTCAATTCGAGGTGAATCAGCAGGCCACAACAATAAAATATATAGGATTAGATCAAACACTTTTTGAAACTGAAATAAAAACAATTTAATACTTTTAATCACCGGCTCTACGGAGCGCATCGTCATTATCATCCTCTCTTTGTCTACGATTATCATCGTGCCAATAATTGTTCTCACTATTGTACATGTGATTTAGGTTGGGCCGGTGACGGCTAGAATGGGGGTCATCTTCCTCCATCATTTCATCTTCATGATCAGAAAAATCTTCATGATCAGAAGAACCCGCTTCTGCGCTTGCTGGAGCTTCAACACTTCCTTTTTTTTGTTCGTGCGTTGCTTCTGAAAACATATCCTGGACATGGTTGTCTCTACGATCTCTCTCTTTGCGGCGTTTCAAAGACTTTTCCTTGTTAGAAAGTCGTTGATCTCGTTTTTTTTGTTTGGTGGGATCCATTTTACTCTTCTTGGTAGGATCCATTTTAGTTGATTTATTATATATTTATAATCTTTTTTTGATTATGTGTTACTTGTTTGAATCCTAAAACTTTAGGATCATTCTCTAAAGCCTTAGGATTATTTCTCCGAAAATTTTCGGCAACATTTTGATCAAGGCTTAGGATTCTCTAAAGGCCTTCTCTAAAGCCTACATTCTCATATATCACATATCATACAGAAATGCTAACTCAAAGGCACCTGTATAAGTACACACAACAAATATTCCGGTCAGAAATGGCCAAATGTACGAACTCAATTCCTCGTGAAAATTGCGGTCCGTCTTTGTTAGATGTTTGACGGATCGCAAATTCTGTATATACATTACCATGGCCCATAGAATGACAGTGGGTCCTACAAAAAGCAGTACTTTGCCAATCCATGGGGAATTAGACGAGTTCATCAAAAATAAAAACGCGATGCGAATGGACAATAGGCCATTCCGAACCATTGTCGCGAGCGTACCTTCTACCTGTAATTTATAAGAGAATATTTTTGCTTCGACCAGATCGTCGTTTTTTTTGGGCCGTTTGTCTTCTTTAGTTAATAGTGGAACTTCATCAGTGTCAAACTGTAAGTAGCGTTTCGCCATTTCTATGGATGTTTAAAAACTTATATAGTATAAAGTTATGGTTGCACGCTAAATATAAAATGATTTCCTGTTATGATTCATAAACCCATATACTTTATTATGTTTATCTCTTGTTATTATGTTTATCTCTTGTGGTCTGCATCGATTAGACTTCGGGGGCGGCGAGTCGGGCTTCCAAGGCAGCCAGGCGAGTGGTCAACTCTTGAATGGCTCCCACCGCGGTGGTCAGGCGAGTGGTCAACTCTTGAATGGCACCCACAGAGGTGGCCAGGAGGCGGTTCTTGTCAAGGACGTGAAAGTCATCCACAACACGACCGTAAATGTGTATCAAGCCGTCAGTCCCCTCCTCACCAGTGTCTGGGTCTTTCAAGTACTTGAAATCACCCTCAACAGTTTCGTAGTCAAAGGTCACCAGGCCATCCGCAACGCCAGTGACATTTACTAATTCGCTACCGCCCCGCAGTTCAATTTCCAAAATTTGACCGACTTCGATGTCCTCGCCAGTCAAGTCCACGGTTGTTTGACCATTTTCGACAGTTACTTTCACCACTTTCTGAATGTCTGGAACAGCTAATGTTTGTGTGGATACAAATGCCTCGTCCACTTCCGCCACTTCCTGTGCAATCCACCCAACTGTAGTGCCCCCTTTTGTAATGTAGCCGTAGTTGCGCATGCGCAACTGGTTTAATTTACCAAGGAGCGCACTGGTATCTGCATCAGTAATGTCTTTCTTGATGCGTTTGTCAGAGTGGGACATAAAATTCTTTGCCACAACAGCGTTTGAAACTGACAATCCGGCAGCCTCGTGCATCCAAGTTTTTACCGCTAAATCGTACCACCCTACACCTGAAGAGGAATAACCATATGAGTCCACTCCCCCGTAAATGAATAGTTTACCCGCACCGGCAGCCTGACTGCCTTCGTAAGAGCCAGTGATGGACATGCCGCCAGTGACCCTCATTTTTCCAGCGACGTCCAATTTATAAGATGGCGAATTATTCCCGATGCCCACGTTGCCGCCACTAGGATTTAAAGCAATATTTTTTGGGGAAAATCCTTTGTCTACGCCCTGTATAAAAGGTGAATTTCCATATGTTCCGGATGTATGTGAATTTGAAAGCCATAAACCATCTTGTTGTTGTTCAATATAGCCGATACGAGTATCACCGGAAACTTCTAATTTTGCCCCCGGTAGAAAAGAAGTCCCGATGATCACGTTGCCATCTGTGTTCAATCGTAAATGTCCTGAATCTTCATACACAATTGCGGAAACGAGGCCTGGTATTTTGCAGACGCATGTTTTAGAGCTGCTGCAATCAATGTGTGTGGAGCCGATTATATTGTAGTACCTGTTCTCCCCATAAATTAGACAACCCGCCGGCCAAAAAGTTGTGTAGATAGCGGCAACATCATCGACTCCACCACCATTGATATCACTCAACCCCAGACTGGAAGCAGCGGCATCACACTCTTCTTTGGTCGTAATCGGATGATTGCACGTTCCAGAGGTAACTACTTCAAAACCACCCAAGACGGCGGCGACCAGGCCTGGTTTTTTGCAGGCGCATCGCTTACTAGTTGAGCAGTCGACGTCGGTGTTGTCGGTGTTGAAGTTCAGGTCTATCCCATTATAATAATAACACCCGGTAGGATAGCCCGACCATGAATAAGTAAATGCTGTCGTATCACTCCAGCCCAACGCCGCCCCGGCCGTTTCGCACTCGGCTGCCGTCGTAATCACTCCATAACCATGAGACGCACACGTTCCAGTAGCTACACTATCAAAACCACCATCATTCAAGGCGTCGGAATTGGCGGTGATAGCGACGGAATTATCGGCGACGGCGGCAGTATTGGCAGTGATAGCGACGGAATTATCGGCGGTGGCGGCGGAATTGGCGGTGATAGCGTTTTTTTCTGTAGTACTAATGCCGACTTTTGCAGTATTGGCGGTGATAGCGACGGAATTATCGGCGACGGCTGCAGTATTGGCGGCGGTGGCGGCTATGGTGGTGCCAAGGTCCAGTGTGAGTACACCGCCTTCCGATAATGAAAGCTCTGGACTATCAATCGACAATGTATGGGTACATTGAACTGGATCATTTGGTTTCCCACAGCATTGTGAGTCTTGATACATCGTTTGAATATCATTGCAGGTGACTGGGGAAGCCTTGGCAACTGTTGTCATGACCATTAACGATAGGAATACTCGTTTCATTTCATTAATCGAGTGTGTCTTTTATAGTGAATAATGGAGATGTTAAAGATTAAAATGAGAGTTTAATTCCTTTAAAAATGTTATCTGGGTATGGTTGATTTGGACTGGGGTCATCTTGCAACTCAACTATTTTCTGGTCTCTAAATTCGTCTGTATCGTGCTGGTCTGTGACTAATGCCAATAGCAAATCCTCTGACGGCCTATCAATGCTTGGATAGTATTTGTTCGCGATGATCGTGTATAAATCATGTGCTGCTCTAGCCAGTGCTCTGGACGTTCTGAATTTCAGGGGCAAAATAGCTCCTATGACATTACTCGCATCGTCATAAAACCCCCCTCGTATCTTATGGATACAGTTGGATAATGTGGTGGGGTCGTCAAATGTGAAATCGCGCGTGGATATTTTTGCATCTGTGACTTCTATCGATTCAACCGGAAACTTGTCGTATTTATGCACTATGTTTCGCAGTAATGATTTAGGTGTCATCGGCCATGCTTTTTCGTGTACAATTTCAAAGATGAGTAACCTCATCAGTGCTTTGTGACCTTCTAAAGCATAGATTCTGTCTTCTTTGGAGGTCCTTTCGTTGGGTTTTTTTTCGCGAATAGCGGGCCAATTTTTAACCGGTGTAACCCAAGTCAATACAAATTGAGTGAAGTGCATCATTTCTTGGTAGAATTGCATTTTGGAGACCATGGAGAAATAGTTTCTGTTGGTCATGTAGGTTCTGTGTTTGACATATGTATCATAAAACCATTCTGTTTCTAGCATGGTTCTTCGAGCATGATTAACGTCGTGCGCCCAGAAATCTAATGGTGAGTTCCAGTACTGATCAGCATAGGTGGGTTCCCGCACGACGCCCAATATATGCACTGGAACACACCGCATTTTGATCAAAACAGTGGCTCCTACATTAAAACAAGTCGGCAAAATCACGATATCATTCTTCGCAACATCTGTCAACTTTGTCATGTAATATTCGTACCTAAAATTATGGTAATATGGCGGTAATGGATCCCATGGTCTGTCGCTGGCTGTTTGGCGATGATAGCGGTCAATAATAGATAACATTCTCTGTATAATGTAAATGGTTGCCCTGTAAGGATACATGTAACGATTTTCCAGTTGAATTCCGACCAATGATGGTATTAACTGGTCCTGGTCAACTGATTGTTTTTGAAACCAAACAGCACATTGGTTTGGTTTCCCCTTAATGTTAGTTTGAAAGAGATATTGCGTCAGCCATGCAATGCAACCCTCAAATTCGAGTTGAAAGGAGGCTGTTTCGCCATCCACGTCTAGTTTTTGTCGCATGTCTTGATAATATCTGACAGGATCTGCGCACATAGCACGTATAAAGTTCCGATGAGCTTTGATAATGGGATTATAATCTTTAGTTTGGAATATTTGCAGTATTTGATGTTTGGGAGTTCCAACTCTGATATCTACACGTTCTTCCCTGGCAACTGCGCCCACCGAAGATTGTCGCAGAATATGTGTGCTAAACAATGTGGGTTCCATTTGTTAGTAATGGTGTTTATAAATACAGTAAAAATGTAGAAATCAAATGTGATAATTAAAGTTTATTCTGCTTTGTCTTGTAGTATGTTTGATAAAGCACAATGGTAGACAACATACCACCACTAATACTAGAGCAGCACCTGCATACGCATTATTACCTGGTCCGTAATGTGCATAGACACAATAGTCTTCGCAGTATAGTCCATATTGCCGTTGTATTGCGCAGTCATTGACATCACACTCGTGATAGATGGGTCCTGCAAGTCCAATGATCAATAACAGCCCTGCAACACCAAAAAAGCATAGACATATGATTGGGGCGAAGTTTTTGTACTTGTGTGACAAATCTTTCTCTCTTTTTTTGTGTGATTCCATTCTGTTTTCGGTTGTTTTATCGTTTCTAAATAGTACAAATTCGATAAAAAAATCATACTGATTGAGTTCTTACCCATTTTGTCACTTGTCCCAAATATACAAAATCTGGAAACCCTTCTTTATTATAACTCTCTATTTTTTTACATACTTCAGTTACTTCTACTTCACGACCATCTGTAGTCAAGTATATATTGGTATATCCTGTTACATTTTTATGTGTAATTCTTATTGTTTTTTGTTCCTGTGAAAAGAATGCGTGCCATGAATTCATGTGATCTATCGTTATGTTCAATTATACTTCTAATCAAAAAACAACAGAATATTATTAACATGTGCTAGAACAACAATTGACATTCACCTACAAAACGTGTTGCAAGTTGCTTGAAATAATCCTAAAGCTTTAGAGAAATAATCCTAAAGCTTTAGAGAAATAATCCTAAGGCTTTAGAGAAATAATCCTAAGCCTTTAGAGAAACTCGAAAAAATCTCGAGAAATAAAAGGCTTTAGAGAAATAATCCTAAGCCTTTAGAGAAACTCGAAAAAATCTCGAGAAATAATCCTAAGGCTTTAGAGAAATAATCCTAAGCCTTTAGAGAAACTCGAAAAAATCTCGAGAAATAAAAGGCTTTAGAGAAACTCGAAAAAATCTCGAGAAATAATCCTAAGGCTTTAGAGAAATAATCCTAAGCCTTTAGAGAAACTCGAAAAAATCTCGAGAAATAATCCTAAGGCTTTAGAGAAATAATCCTAAGGCTTTAGAGAAATCCTTCAGTGTGCCGTCTTGCTTAAATTTTTCGGAGAAATAATCCTAAGGCTTTAGAGAAATAATCCTAAGCCTTTAGAGAAACTCGAAAAAATCTCGAGAAATAATCCTAAGGCTTTAGAGAAACTCGAAAAAATCTCGAGAAATAAAAGGCTTTGGAGAAGTTAGGGCTTTGGAGAAGGGCTTTCGAGAAATAATCCTAAGGCGGTAGAAATCCGGAGTCCCGGAAGTGAGAAAAATCACAACAAAACGGGACGATTGTCGTATATAAGTCACTTGTATGAATTAAAAATGTCTGGTTGTCGTTGCCACGAGACTAGTGAAGTCTGTCAGCACCATCCTCCTGCTAAGCGCCGTCGTGTGCAGGCAGTGGTACCGTCTCGAGTCTCTTACCGTCCACTGTTGGTTGGTGCCTATGAGTATTACCAGAAGGAAATGCTTAATTCGTTAGTGACTCTAAAGCCCAAAACACATTATGAAACGGTGACGAATCAGGTTAAAACCAAACAAAAAAATTATGGAGATATCCGGTTGGCATCTGTTCGTAAATTCCTGGACAATGTGAAGGGCTATGACCGCTCAGAAATGCAAAAACAATTCCACGAATCATTTTTACAGGCTGTGGCGCTCCATTTGTACAAGGATGACCCAGAAGTAGATATGGACAAAATTAAATCGATGAATGAATGGCCCAATCTCAAGCAGCAGTGTTTGTGTTTGACGCCTCGTCGTTTTGGAAAGACTACTGCGGTGGCTATGTTTGTAGCTGCTTATTTTTTATCGGTTGAAAAGGCTCAGTTGTGCATTTTTTCGACTGGTCGCCGTGCATCTGACGCTATGCTTGCCAAAATCCATGAATTTGTAAAATTAATCGATGAAGAACTGGGAACAAATTACGATGCTAGTTGTAAAAAGAAGGGTGAGTTTTTGTACTATTATGGTGAAGGTGCTAATGACGTCCGAAAAGTAGCGTCCTATCCCTCGGGCTCTGACAAATTAAGAGGAGTTGGAGGTGACCTTATTTTATTGGAAGAGGCAGCGTTTATGCCTATTAAGATGTTCCACGAAGTAATAGTTCCGTTACTTGAGCTTGAGACGACTGCCCTTATATGTATTAGCACCCCACAAGATTCTTCCAATTTCTATTCAATGATGTTTGAGATGGTCGACCAAGGAGGTGAAAAGTTATTCAATCAGATTCAGATTTCGATGGTGTGTGAGGACTGTAAGATGACCTCCCATCCAGAAAAATGCACGCATATGAAGCATTTATTGCCCAAATGGAAATCTGGTGGTAAACAAGACATGGTTCGACAAATTTACGGCGATAACACTGAAGATATGCTTCGTGAATCGATGGGGGTGACGACAAACGATTCGAATGCAATTTTTCAAGATGCGTGGCTCAAAGTGTTTTCGGACCGATCTCCTTATACAGCCAGGAATACACCCAAGTTTATTTTTTGTGCCTGTGATCCCAATGGTGGGGGGAATTCACAAATGGCCATTGTATCATTGTACCAAGACGCGAATAACTTTGCAGTTTGTGGCGCCGAATCACATGCTGTCAAGGGACACGGTGAAATACGAACATTACTTGAATCACATGTTCGAACATTGCGAGGTGCTTTCCCATATTCTTTTATTATATTTGTTCCCGAATCAAACTTGGGACACGAGGCCAGTCATATGGCACACATGCTCAGAGATATTCCACAATGTCGTTCTCTGATGGAAAAGGGAGAACCAGGAGTCATCACAACGCATCGACGCAAGGAATTGTATGCCAATACTGCCATTGAACGATTTGCCTCAGAAGCAATCTGGTATTCTGAGAAATTCATCTGTGCCAATCCATTTGGAGATGCAAATACACGTGAAGCCCGCGTGAAGAGAATGTTTCGAAACCAGCTTGGGCTATTCAGTAAAATTATTACGCCGAGAGGTCACGATTTACCAAAAGTTATCTATACTGGTAAAGAAAATGGCAATGATGATCTTGTCATGACCTTTTTGATAGGACTGTATTGGTCTATACAATTTATGACAGGACGTACACAACCAAACATTAAAGAGATTTCTACACGTTAAAGTAATAATTTTTTTATCTATATTTGCCACATTTTACACAGTCATATCGGCTCCGTTCATCTCGGGATCCGTAATCTTTGACCCATTCGTGTGTACAGCTTGTTTGTATACTCTCTTCTCTTTTTTTGATGTTTATATTCAATTCATTCAATTGTCGATGTCTTTTCCAGTAGTGTTTGGTCAACTCGTCTCTCAATTGGTGGTGATTGTCGTCGTTGGAGACAATTGTCTGATATCTGGGAAATCTTGTCGAATATCCGGCTTCTCGATGGCATTTATTGGAGCCCAGTTTCTTGAGAATACAGTCAAATGCCCTTTCAAGTTCTATAATGTCGGCGGGTGCTGGCAACTCAATTGTTTGAAATCGTTGGACAAGTTCCCAAGACATATTTTTGGTGTTTAAAAATAACATTTACAAAAAGGAGACAAATGTTTAACTTGTTCTGATTTCATAGAATCCTAAAGCTTTAGAGAAATGTCCTAAACAAATCTCGGCATGAATATTGGCGAGATTTGTTCGACTTTTGTCCTAAAGCTTTAGAGAAATATTTGGCGAGATTTGTTTAGGACATTTCTCTAAAGCTTTAGAGAAATGTTTGGCGAGATTTGTTCGACTTTTGTCCTAAAGCTTTAGAGAAATATTTGGCGAGATTTGTTTAGAGAAATGTTTGGCGAGATTTGTTCGACTTTTGTCCTAAAGCTTTAGAGAAATGTTTGGCGAGATTTGTTCGACTTTTGTCCTAAAGCTTTGGAGAAATATTAGTGGACTGTATTTAAGTTGAACCATTCATTATAAATGTCGTCCACAAACTTGTTGGGATTAGATTTTGAACCATACACAGGATCCAAAAAATCAAGGACCACCTTTCAAAAATCATTGATAGAAAGAGCTATAACAAGTTGCAATACACAATGGTTTAAAACCTCATGGTTGGGCATATCCATATACATAGCAGTGTCATGTCTTAATTATATCATTGGTTATTACGGTATTTACCGAGGAATGGGCTGGATTACTCACGCCCATAGCAGTGTCCGTGTTTTCGGTGATCTTGTTACTGTGAGTTGGTTTGCTCTGGGGTTTGTTACATTGCCCTGGCATCAATGGGAAGAATTGACTTGTATAAAGACTCGGGATTGGGCTGGCTTTGGTCGTTTTATGGCTTGGTGGTTGGGTACTATTATTACTTTCTTTATTTATGGTTATATGCGTGAGAATCCATTGTTTCAGACATCTTTGTCGTCCGATTTGACTACTGAACAGAGATCAGTCTATGTGGTGGTGTTTATAGTGTTGTTTGTGATTCTAATGTATTGGGTTGGAAAGTTGTATCCTTGTGGAAATTGTCAGCGTCTCTGCGATCCTGAAAGTTCCCGCAAAGTAATTTTCATACGAATTTTTGCGCTGATTGTGGGTTTGTTTGTAATTTCGTACCTAGTATGTGATTCTGAATCGTGTGAATACCATTTGCATCACTGGTGGTTTGGGTTTGTGTTGATAATGCTTTCTTCTGCATCTTTGGACAATTGGTTTGATTATTTTTTGCAGGGCGTGTTTTGGACTTTTTTAACAGAATCGATTTTCAATTATCGTCTAGTATTTGGTAGATTTTTTGTTTAAAAATATCCATTTTTATAACAACTTTTACATTGCGAATGGCTTTCATATTTCGGCTTGAATGTACGCCGACACGTATCACACTCATTCCATCCATTCATTAAACGATAATGATCTGTGCAACAATATGAACTTTTCCATTCGTCAGAGTAGTCCTTATTTTTCCATGATTTAAGTGCAACAGCTTTTTCACATTCTTGGAACTCGCAAGTATACCCTGCACACTTGTTGTCGCAAAAACCCCCATTTTTTCGTATCCATGTTCGTCTATCCGGCAGAACTTTACGACATTCATTATTTTGGCAGTGTGTTTTTAGACCTCCGATATGATTTTTTAGACGCTTCATTATCTTTTGACACATCTCTGATATTGACAAGCTGCCGCTAAAGTATCGGAAACATGTTGATCCAATTATCATTTCATGGTTGTACCTGTCTGAATGCGTCAGTATACAAAGGTACTGTATTGGCGTAGTGCACCAACAGGTATACTGGCAATTGGTATGAAGGATACCGTCTTCGTCCACTCTTTCGACCTCACAATTTGGGTCAACCTGAGTTTTAACACATCCAACTCGAATATTTCCGTTCTTAGTTTCTTTCTCCACCCATGTTGTCAATTGTTCTGTGGTTGTTTTTTTCACGTCATAATCCGGCATAAAAATGTGTCCAATCTGTTTCAGTAATTCTAAGTTTTTTTCGAGCCCAGTGAGCTCTTGGGGGTGGTCAGTACGATGATGACGTACAGCGGTGGTGTTCCATTTCCACGTTTCGGGTTTAACTGTGCGTTCTACAATGGGCAGTGGCACAGGCGTGTGTTCGTCAGTCGTATCTCTTTTTCTTTTTTTGCTCAATTGTTTTTCCTGTTCATGCCGGTCATTTATATAATTTATAAACGCCGCCAATTTTGGGCTCGGACGGTCGAGCGCTAAACACCAACGAACATACGAATCTTCGTTTTCATAGACATGTCGAAATGATTTTACTCCGTGCTTACCAATGCCGAGATGGTTCCCCGCATTGTTCTCAATTCTTTCATCACGTTTTTGTTGGGCCCACTTTGCTCGCTCCATGAGCCTACGCTCTTCGCTCGTGCGTTTGCCTTGTTCGAATGTGATTATCCCATCCATTTTATTCTTATGGTTAGGGTTACACCTACCTATCACTGGCCATAAAAAGTATCTTTTTCGTAACTTAAGTATCTTTTTCGTAACTTATTTTTCCCTAAGGCTTTAGAGAATCCTAAGGCTTTAGAGAATCCTAAGGCTTTAGAGAATCCTAAGGCTTTAGAGAAATAATCCTAAGGCTTTAGAGAAAAGTTCGATCATTTTTTTTCCAGAGAATCCTAAGGCTTTAGAGAAAAGTCCGATCATTTTTGCTGGTTATTTCTAGGGCATTCTCAGTTGTCTTTGTGAAAAGGTGAGTCTCTAAATTATACTTAGAAATATTTCTAAAATAATCCGCTAACCTTACACATATGTCGGATTTATCCAAACTCTATTAAGTATCAATAAAATGTTTCGTCGTAAAAGGGTAGCAAAGAATCAACTCGTCTTATCGGTCGTAAATAGGCACACCCAACATGTTAAGACGAACAAAATGTCTGTTTCGGACTTGAACGTCATTAAAAAGGCTTGTCATGTGAATGACCGTCGCAAATCGTTTGAAATCGCTCGCACGGATGTTCGGACATTGATGACTTTCGAAGACAAGTTTACTATTGAGCCTGTTCCACCTCATGTGGTGCGCATTCTACACAAAAAGAATGAGACCTGCTTTGACTCGGACAAGATCTCTCCTAAGTTGTGGGAAACGCTCTTTCAATATCAAAAGGAGGGTGTCCGTGCTATTTTTGACAAGTATGGTGGACGATGTTTACTTGCTGATGACATGGGACTTGGTAAAACTTATCAAGGATTGGCCTTTCTTGACCATTGTAGTCCAAACAACATGCTTATTGTATGTCCTTCTTACCTGCGTTATCATTGGCAGCATGAGATCAAAACATGGCTGGGTCTGGACTCGCAACTGGTCAAGAAGGGGTCTGAAGCATTAGAACAGGATATCTGCATTGTTTCTTATGATATGCTTTATAAGTTGGATATTGCGTCTGGTGTCTTTGATGTTGTATTGGCTGATGAATCTCATTATGTTAAATCACGTAAAACGAAAAGGACGAAGGCCTTAACTCCTTTGGTCAAATCTGCGCGTTATTCCCTGTTAATTACGGGTACTCCTGCCTTGAATCGTCCTATTGAGCTTTTTCCACAGTTGTATATGCTCCGACCGGCGTATATTAAAAATTATACTTCGTATGCGGCGCGATATTGTAATGGTAAGTCGACACCATTTGGATATGATGACCGTGGATCTTCGAATGCTCATGAGCTCAATTGGATTTTGACTACTGCTTTTATGGTTCGTCGGCTTAAAAGGGATGTTCTTACACAATTGCCGCCAAAAACGCGACATACGATCTGGCTGGAGGTGAAGACTTCCGAATTGACTGAAGTTAAAACGGGTTTCTCTAAATGGAAATCGCTGAATGATTCTATTTACAAGTTGCCGTCTGGTTCTGAACAGCAACGACAACAAATGTTTGAACGACAGCAAACAATTTCGATTTTGTTTAATGCTACAGCTGTAGCAAAATGCAATTCAGTGGTGGCTTGGGTACTCAATGCTTTGAATGAAGGTAGGTCATTTATCTTTTTTGCCTATCATAAATGCATATTGGATGCGGTGGAAGAGGCTGTCCTCACACAGGGACTCTCCTATATGAGGATTGACGGCTCCACGCCTGCTCACAAAAGACAAGCCAATGTCGATAAGTTTCAAAGCGATCCAGGAATTAGAATTGCAATCCTGTCTATTATGGCCGCTGGTACGGGTATAACATTGACCAGAGTGTCTGAATGTGTGATGGGGGAACTATTTTGGGTTCCTGGTGTCATGATTCAAGCGGAAGATCGCATTCATCGAATCTCACAGACTGGAAACTGTGAGATTAAATATCTATTGGGGACAGAAACGTTGGACACTTATATTTTCCCAACGCTCTGTAAAAAGTTACAGACATTGGACCAGCTGGTGGATAAACGATCAGATCGAACGTTTAAGGGTAAAACATCTACAGTTTACTTGGAGGAAGACGAAAATCTTTTTGATATTATCAAAAAGATGTTTTGATAGTGGCTGATATTATCAAAAAGATGTTTTGATAGTAGCTGATAGACGGTATATAAAAGATAAAATGTATTTATATTTCATGGGAGAATTTCTATCAGTAGAGAACAGCAGTCGGGAAATGATTATCTTAAGTGCTATACCACCAAAAGACCTCCAAACTGTATTTGGATGGACAAAAGCCGATATTTCGGATGCTTGTGAGATGTTCAGACTGATTAACACCTCTGGGTGCCATACCTCAACAGATGCAGAGAGATATGAATTCGAAAAAATGTTCTTTGATGTCTCTGAATATTTATTTCACAAGACGCTACCGTTGGAATATGAGACTGAAAGGGTGGAAGATCTTCCCATGTCACAATACGTTGAAGATGTGATCTACACGTTAAGGGGTTCCAGTGACAGTGGTGCGTGGGGTGAGGTCGATTTAAATGTATTTTTTAACAGTACTCGTGGTGTGATCAAACACATCCTAGAGGAAAGAGAACTGAACGAATTGATCGAAAATACTCGCGGTGAACATACACAGAATATACCGAAGGACGAAATCATCAAAAGAAAAAAAAAATATGGAAAGGTAGTCTTTTTTAATGAATCAATCTATGAACTTGTTATACAACTATATCTCAGTATAAACACGCGGACACCCGCATATCAAGGACTTACAGTACCACGCTTGCATTGGGTGCGAAGAACGGAAACACATACCTTAGATGTCTTCATGGGACGTTCTCCTGGAGTATTTCTGGATTTATTTCGCGAAAATGTGTTGCTAGCACTGGCGCATGTCATGAAACATTTGTGGCGTTTACAGATAAATGAACAGTTTATGCATCGGGATTTTCATGGCAGTAATGTCTCTTTTGATACAAGTACTCTGGAAGTTGGGATCATCGACTTTGGAATGTCCTGTGTCAATCCCAATCAAAACTTAGTTGCATGGCAAGCAAACAATCCAGATTTTTTTCCTTTGATTCATGGTTCAAGGGCTGTAGCATGCACAAACAGATCGTCAGATGTCTGTTGTCTTATTTCAAGCATTTCGCATCATGCAAACTCTGAATATTTGTCGGCAGCATACCAGGAAATGCTCGTTGATATGAAAGAAACAGTAGAACGTGCTAGCGAGTCTAAAAGGAAACTGTTCAACGACAACAGTTCGTATACTAGGATCCATAAACACAAAGAGTGGCAACTTGGCAATCAAATGTCTGGTAGTAGAAATCAACATTTTTGGACTTATGAAATGGTGGAATTTCCTTGTCCGTTATGGTATCCCGAGGTATTTTTGTGTCGACTTTTGGAACAATTACCGATCAAAGATTGGTTTCCAATCCGAAAAAATGTCTCTGTAGATTTCGATAAGATTATGCCGAAAAATATATGGCTGCAGTCAAAGGTTGATTCGGAGCGTGGAAAATTATTAAAGCTTTACAAAACAAATATGCTCAAGGTGAAAATTGGAGAAAAAATTAATATTGTACTATGTGATCAGATGGAAAGAGTACAAGTGAACGTTGAATTTTGACGTTCGTCTCACAGAATCACAAATCAAGAGAATGTTCAGTCCTTAGAAATAAGTAAACTAATTTAATAAACTAAATTTAATCTCTGGTTAGCCATTGCATCAGAATAATATCATCGCGAACAATCCATCCAAGCAATAAAAAGTAAAAAACATGGCCTATATTGAAGGAAGCCCTTGTGAATGCCCACCAAACATGCCATGACCATGAAAGAGCACATGTTGAGACATATATAGTGGCTGCAATATATCTCAGTATTTTCAGAGCGTTTTTCGGCCATAACCATCGGACAGCCAGGTGTAAATTGACGATGTACGCTGCTCCCGAAGCCATTGTGTATACTAGCATGGCTTGTCCAATATCTGATGTTTGAAAATCGAGGTCTAGTGCGACAAAAACCAAAATAGTAGTGACTATGTGATGAATTTTGGTTGTTTGTGGCAATCGGTCAACACAAACAAGGCCTGTAAAATCATTGGAGACATAAAGAGCTGCTAACCGATGTATTACGTAGGAATTCCACCGATCTTCGTAGACAATAGGCCAAACCACTTTAAATGTGGCATATACTGTTAATAGTGCTAGATAAAAAGACTTGACAAAGTTTTTTTGTATGTACATTTGTCTGAAGACTGGCAATGTTTCGTATGCATTTGCATTTTGTTTCAACGATCTGTCCACACAGTAATACATGATTCTGACAAAGATGCAAGAGCAAACAAACCAATAAATTGCATTATAATCGTACATTAATAAAATATGGGTTCTATTAAATAGTGTCAATGTGTATACAATGTTTGTCTTAGTCTACTGTGTCTTGACACTTTTGTGGATAATCTTGTCCATTGTATCCGTGAGCTCCCACATTCTCAAGTGATACTAGGTGACTGTTGATTGCCGGTGGTGGTGTTGAGTCTTTGCCGTACCATAATACGTAGGAAGCATATGCGTGACCCAACCATACTTGATTGATATTATTGGTATACACTGTATACTCTGTGTCTTTGTAGCATTTCTTTTCTGAGAGATACCATTGGTGTGTACTGTTGGCATCATATCTGGTCCCGTCTTGAAACTGAATAGACGGCCTCGGCCATTCCCTGTACGAAATGCCTACCTGGTCAAACCATAGTTGGAGCTGAATTGAGAGGCCCTCTTTTCGGATAACAGCGGGTGCGGACCATGGATGAATATGTATGAGACCATCGCAATGTGTGTGTACACCGGCATGTGGCCATAACTTTGTGTATGCTATATCCCCCGGTACTTTGCATAGATTGTCGTTTTTGAAAAAAGGTGCTTCGTACGAAACTGGTTGTGCGTAATCCCTGTCATGTTCTGCGTTTAATCGTGGTTTTGACCCAATCCAAATCGACATGGCTGCGTGTATGTGATCTCCCACCACGGGTCTTGCTTTGATTGCCCATCGCCCTCCAGAGAGTAGTAGTTCTGACGAAGGATGCAGGCGATAGCCATCATATTTGTATAAAATAACTTTTTCGACGTCGATGCCATGTATAGTTGCATATTGTGTGCGGACGTTATTGGCTGTGTGTCCACGTATGACTACACCCTGTATATTATCGACGGATACCAATGAAATATTCCAAAGGATAACCATCAAAATCAAAAAGGATAGTATCCAAAATTCGGTAGTCATTGTTTATTAATAGACAGTACTTAAATACATTTTATGATTTATATTTGATGGGAGCTTATCTGACAACAACATGGTACACGTATGCTCGTGGCAAAGATGACAAGTGGTTGGAAGAACCGATCGATTCTACTGTTGCAAAAGCAGACGATATCCAGCACCATATGGGAAGATTTAAACATAAAGTCTTCCGGTTGGCATTGGGCCAACAATTTTCGGAGACCCCTAAAATTTATTTATATCAGGGCTCAAGGAGAGTCAAATGTGAGAAAACATCTGACAGTGTGATTGTCACATTTTCAGATAGTGTAGCGAAGGAAGCGTGGCTCCAATGCCGCCGCTCCAAACTTGGATTGAAAGTCGATGAAAAATATGAGGGCCCTCCGGATACCAACGCATTTGTACATATATTGAAACAAAAAGAAATCAGTTATCTGCAAGCAAGTCAGTAGTTGGACTTTTTTGTGTACATAATAAAAACCAAACTGAACATAAATTAAATACACACACAAGATTTCAGGAAAATCACTCTATATATTGTCGGTCTAATTGTACATAATGTCTTCGTCAATTATCCCTCCTCCTCCATCATTACCGTCCACATCAAACAAAAAAGCATGTCACCATCAACTCACAGCAATGGACCATCGCTATCGTCAACAAATCAAACACTTGAATGACGAAATGGACCAATTAAGAGACGTCAACCATTATTTGGTCGAAAAGAATCAAAGATTATTAATGACTATCAATTTGATGAGATCTCCGGCAAACGTTGTAAAGAGTCATTCATCTCCTAGCAAACTTTCTTTTTAGAATGACCTACAAGTTCTTGAGAATATTCTCTAAAAACCTAACTTTTTGAGCAAGGCTTTTAGGGCTATCAAAAACAAGCCAAAGGGAGTTGGTTTTGTTGTGTCTTCTATCCTTTTTTGTTTTTTTGTTCTTATAAAAATAATATTTAATCATCTGTAATTTTAGGTGCTACATAAAGACACAGTGATGACTGTTCTCCTAACGCCACCTTTAATTGTGATGGCATTTGATTGGAAAATCCTAGGAAACATTGGTCTATACTGCATGTCGAAAAAATAAACATCGAACGGATGGCATTATAAGACAGACTAATCTCTACTTCTTTTCTGAACGCGTGTAGTTGTATGCGTCCCCCTGAAACCGGTTCGGTATGTGTTATTTTTCCAAATTCTGTCGATTCTGATGTGAGTTTGAACTGTGTTTGAGTGAGATGTACACATACATCTGTTTTTCCCATCAGTAGTTTATCCGTAATGTCTTTAATACTCGCGGGTTTCATTTGAATAGCAATATCGTCCTGAAGTTCTGGTATATCTAGTGCATCTTCTTCGATGTCAATGGCTCTGAGTGCAAACTCTGTTTTTTGGTCAGCGAGATGGCATACTATTGTGAGTGCGTTTTGGTTGGCAGCCCAACTAAGTTGATTCTTTTTCACTTTTTGGAGGACATTACAAAGGGTTTCCGTGTAGATGCCTAAACTCATCGCCTCTGGACATTGGTAGGAGTCAAAGTAATCTTTGGTAAGGACCAATTTGACCAGTGATGTTTTGGAGGCATCCATGCTCATTATGAGCAGTCCACGACTTGTAAACTCAATATTGACCATTGAATTGGTATGTTGGATGGCTTTGAAAATTTGGAGACATGTTGAAGCATCTTTCCACTGACAATTCATCTTTGTACAATTCTATCGTTTTTGCAAAAAATAAAGAAATAAGTGTAACATATGTTCTAAAAATCAATTAAAGAGTATAAAGTATACGCCCGGAGGTATATAATTATGGGCAAACGTTTCAGTCGATGTCTGGGAATCTCTTCAAACTATTCTGTTGTGGACGCTGAGGGTACATTTGGGTCTGAACCGTTAGATCAATGCACAATGGAAGCAATTGCATTTTCACTTGATGATGATGAATCCAATAATCCTGGACTTATTTTGCACGAAAATAATGAGGTATAAATGGTCATCTTGTACAGCAATCTATGTCTTCTATCCTTATCACAAAGCGTAGTGGTCTTCCTCAAAAGTTTCAACTTTCAAAACAGAAAAAGTATTTGGACCATTTATGTTCTATTTGTCCATCGTTGAGTCACTGTGACACTGGTACTGTGTCATCCTCGGTTACACTTGGCTCAAACATGTCTACAATGGAGTTAGCGGAACACGTGGCGGAAGTGTGCGCGTCATTGACTGTACGTCATTGGCAGTATGGTGCTTTGGGTGGTCGTGTTGTTGTGTCGATGATTCACCGCCAAACACCCCAAACTTTTGTTGAGTGTGTGTTACAACTCCGCGACACGTTGTCGGTTGAATTTGTCGAGACGTGCCTCCGCAACAAAGAGACATTCAATGACATGATTGTAGATGAACGCGACTTTCAATATGACATTATGGGAATTCGAACATTACAGCGGTCTTATTTGCTCAAAGCACAGGGGGTGGTCGTGGAAAGGCCCCAGTACATGCTTCTGCGGGTTGCAGTGGCCTTACACGGGGATGATATTGTTATGGTTCGCAAGACCTATGAAGCGACGTCAAAGCTTCTGTATACGCATGCCACACCGACACTGTTTCATGCAGGTCTTGAAAAACAACAATTAGCGTCATGCTTTTTAATGACAATGGTAGATGATTCGATTGAAGGTATTTTCGAAACGCTGAAAAGATGCGCACTCATTTCCAAAGGGGCTGGTGGCATTGGTCTGTCAATTTCGAACGTCAGAGGCTCTGGATCGCCAATTTTGGGCACGAATGGCGTGTCTAATGGACTGACACCGATGTTGAGAGTCTTTAACGATACGGCTCGTTATGTTGATCAGGGAGGCGGTAAGCGCAAAGGTTCGTTTGCAATGTTTATTGAGCCGCACCATCCAGACATTCTCGATTTTCTGGAGTTGAAAAAAAATCACGGTGTAGAATCTGAAAAGGCCCGAGATTTATTCTACGGACTTTGGATCTCGGATCTCTTCATGCAGCGGGTGGAAGACAACGAACCATGGTCGATCATTGACCCTACACAATGTCCCGGTCTTCAAGATGCCATTGGTGATCAATACAAACAACTCTACGAAGAATGCGAACAATCTGGCTTTGTCATTAAAACGTTTGATACTGCCAGAACTGTCTGGTTTTCAATTTTGGATGCACAGATCGAAACGGGGACCCCATACATGATGTATAAGGACGCTTGCAATCGAAAATCAAACCAGCAAAATCTTGGTACAATTCGCGGTTCCAATTTATGCTGTGAAATCGTAGAATACACGTCTCCTGACGAAACTGCAGTCTGTACACTGGCGTCCATTGCGCTGCCGGAATGCATCAAATCTGGTCAGTTTAATTATGAGTTGCTCGAAAAAACTACACGCCTCGTGACACGAAATCTCAATAGAACAATTGACGTCAATTGGTATCCCATTCCACAAGCAAGAAACAGTAACATGAAACATAGACCCATCGGTATTGGAGTACAGGGTCTTGCAGATTGCTTTCAAATGCTCAACATGCCCTACGAATCTCCAGAGGCATCAGTGCTCAATAAAAACATTTTTGAGACCATTTATTATGCCGCTTTGGACGAATCAATTGAAATGGCAAAGGTAGATGGTCCATACCAGAGTTTTGCGGGGTCACCATTCTCCCAAGGGAAAACACAAATCGATCTCTGGCACAAACCAACCTCCAACGAGAGACATCCATGGTCCACACTCAAAGAAAAACTACAGAAATATGGTATTAGAAACTCTCTGTTGACAGCGCCGATGCCAACCGCTTCTACAGCGTCCATTCTCGGCAATACAGAGTCTTTCGAACCAAGGACTTCAAATCTATACACCAGGAGAGTCTTAGCAGGGGAATACATTATAATCAATAAATATTTGCAACAGGCGCTGATAAAAAAAGGTCTTTGGTCGGATGATCTCAGTAACAAACTCATACAACACCGCGGATCCGTCCAAAAGATCGAATGCATACCAGAAGACATGAAGCAAACGTTCAAAACTGTCTGGGAAATGTCTCAAAGAAAAATTATCGATATGGCGGCAGATCGTGGACAATACATTGATCAGTCTCAGTCGTTAAACATCCATATCCCCAATCCTACACGAGCTATTCTCACATCGGTACATTTCTACACGTGGAAAAAAGGCTTAAAAACAGGTCAATATTATTTGAGATCGAATCCAAAGGTCAAAGCATTACAATTTACAGTAGCTGCCAAAAAGCAAAAGATTCAACTTCAGGAAGAGGATGATTGTATCATGTGCTCAGCATAAAAAACAAAATATCTCATTTTAATTTATAAGATTTATAAAGTCTAAAAACGTTTTTGGATTATCATAAATTATTTTCAAATATATTTTTTTTAATATGTCGTGTAGGAGCAATCAGGACTTGCTTTACACAGCTGCTCAAGGACATTCATGCCAGACTTGATCTCTGGCAATATTTGGCCAAGTTCCATCAAGGATCTATGCATCTCAGGGACCATCACTTTTATATCAACCAATGTTGTCTGCACCTCTGGAGCAATAGACACCAGATTTGAAACAAGCACAGACATCAATATAATATGCAACGATATAAACAGTCCGATTGCAACATATACACACCATTGAGTTCTAGTGACAGAGCGTACGTTTAATTCATCGTATTCCGATTGCATATTACAAGCAGGCTCCACTATTTATAGTACAGTTTCCAACATCTTTCTCAAATATTAAGGAATCGGACATATATAGGTGGACCGCTATCCATATAATGTACCACTCTTTTGCAACAACCAAGCACCATTTTTTGCAGACAACTGAGCAGGGGCATTTTTTGATAGCCGAACCACGCAAATCCTTAGTCACACTCTCAGCAAGAAAAGAAATGATTTATCAACAAATATCGACACCAAATATTTTTACAGATACAGGAAACAATGATAAAGGAGAAAATACATTCACATTGTCTTCAAGTCGAAGTGGCCCATTTGCACACTATACTGTCATCGACGATATCGAACAAGGTTCAAATTCAATAGTGAAACATTGTGTAGATGATAGTGATCATCATGTTATTTTGAAAGCTATCAAAGCATACGATAACAATCCATTGAACCAGCTCATCACAGAAATTGCATATCAGCAAATTGCAAGCGATGTAGCTCCTAAAATAATAAGATATGGTGTTGGGAATATTATTTTTAACTTACCATCTTTTGAGTTTTTGGGTACAGAGATGCTGTTCATCATGATGGAATATCGGGGTATAACATTGGGAAAATATCTGAGTCTTTTTCCGTCAGATTACGCGGACATACGTACTTCCGTCCATAGTGCAGTAGCCTCAATGTTGGCCAACGGACTAAAGCCGTTGGATATATCTGCAGCTAATGTTGTAGTTGATCAATCCAAACATGCTTGTCTTATTGACTTTGACCCGAATAACACAACATATGACCCCAAAACACGGCAGCAGTTGGTAACATGGGCAAAAGGTCGGGCAAAAAAGGACGTGAATGGTAATTCACCATCACATGATATTCTTCGTTCCATGTACAACAGCGTTTATGTGGAAATTGAAGAGATGTTGCAGCCCTATAACACAATGATTAGTAAATAGTTATGTACGATCAAAGTTTTTTTATTTTTATTTTTATTTTTCATTTAAAAATTGGTCTATTTTTTGGAAATTTAATTTAATTCCACCATGATGTTTACATTCTTTATAACTCCATTTTTTGCCGCCTTTGGTGTCATCCAATGTCTTTATGAGCCTATTCATCATTTTTTCAATCTGAATAAATAATTGTTCATAACTATCTCCGTTGAAATATTTTTTCCCTTCTTCGTTAAAACCTAATTTAAGCATCACATCTCTAAACAACTCTTCAAATTCATAGATACTTAAGATTTTATTAAATGGATTGTTTACGAAATAACAACCCATATACCAACAGTCATTTTCTAAATAATAATCATATATATCAGGACTATTTTCTATTCCAATCACTATTTGCTGTTGGCGGTGGTTGAAGTCATTCTTTCCACCATCCGCGAAACATTTCCCAAGATTCAACTTGATATGGATAAATGCTGTTGCTGACGACTTACCAGTTTCCGTCGTGGTCTTACCCGTTGACAATTGAAGCCTACGTTTTGTCGTGCCGTGAACCTTAGACGTTAAATCTTCATTATTGTCTTTACCATTTCCATGGAATAATTCAGTGATATTGTGATTGAAGGACGCTACGAGTCCAAAAGTATCGTCAACCGACTTGTTTTTCTTTTGCGGTGCGTTTGGCATGGGTTTTGTGCCATGTGGCGGCGGTGTTGTGGGGATAAGTGGTGTACTTGACATGTTTTATAAATTCTAGTGTTCCCTGATATTTTTTCGGCAAAAAATCTCTAAAGCTTTAGGACAATCTCTAAAGCTTTTAGGACAATCTCTAAAGCTTTATCTCTAAAGCTTTAGGACAATCTCGGCAAAAAATCTCGGCAAAAAATCTCTAAAGCTTTAGGACTCTCGGAAATATAAATTACCCCTGATCAAAGTACACAACATCTTTTGCATACATATAAACGGCATATTTTGGAACAATAGAAACCCCAGCTACATATAACTCGCCATTTGCTACCAATTCCATAATTGAATTGTCCCAGCTATCCGCAAACAACAAATGTGCTTGATTATAAGCAACTGCCACGCGAGCATGTCCATTGAACGAAATTGCGACAGGATTGCCTGCATCCAACGTTGATTCGATGAAATTTCCAACACAACATGTCACCGTACCAAGGTCGTAGTTTTCGCCAAACCTCATTCGAGCAGCAGCTATCGCAGACGGTGTGAAAAACATAGAATTAACGATTAACTCACGCATCGCATCACCACGAATGGGCACATACCTGAAACGATCGTCATCGACTGCCCTTTTGATGGCCTTTAGTGAGAGTTCTACTCCACAATCAAGCGTATCGGCAAAATATCGAGGTCCATCGTCAGAGTATTCGAGCGACTTGTCGAAGATAGGATTCCAACACCGAGTTTGCCAATATGATTGGCGGTTAATTTTGGCCCATGATTTCTCATGTATTTCCTGATCAAGTCCACTCAGATGGATTAAATTAAAAAGTGACACCAAAGTACATGCACCATCTGCGCCTTGATTAATTTGATTGTAGTCGTCAATATCAAATCCTGTTTTGGCCAATGATTCTCCAAATTCTTCCTTAATCGATTTTCTTTCGTGGTTGATGTCTGCTTTAAGGTTAGAAACAACGACATATTGACTTATTTGCACTTCTTGTACCATCTCGGACAAACGTTCTCCTCTTACAGAGGTTTTATGAGATGCTCTATTTGTATCAATCGCTAATTTTTGGGCAAGAAAAGACATACTGTAGAATAGACGTGACATTATATAGTTCAAAAAAGATTTAGTTTTTGTTTACGTTATAAATACTAGCGGTGATTTTTCATTGTCAGTAGCGCCCGCAGACGTAGAAAAGACGACGGGAGCACCGGCTCCGTCGGTTCTGGAATCATCTTTTGATTTCTTCACGCCGTGTGGTGCAACAGTTGAAAACACCAACAAAGCAATAGAAATATATTGCAAAGTTTGAAAGTTAACCTTAGTGTCAAGGGTAGGACATACTGTTGGATACAACGGGATTTGTCCAAGGGTTGCACCCGCAGCGACCATACCAACCGTCACAGCGGCAGACCACACAAGTAAAGCAACTCTCGAACCACTGCTATTGACATTAGAACGGCGCGCAAGTAACCAGGCAGCATTTGCAAAGAAGGAGAACGTCAGACATGCACCAGCTATTGTAGGGGGCAAAGATAGAGACACAGGAGCATCGTCACATTTGTCATTGATGTCAAACACAATTAAAAACTGAAATGCAGCTGCAGTGACCATACAAAGACCAACAAATCCGAAGAATATATTTTTTGCTTCAGGCATATTTGATTCGTATACCAAACTTATATACAGTAAAAAAGTCATTTGATGTCGAGCCGAATATAATCTCGATACATCATGGAACGACCACCATAATTGGACATAATACACAGCGATGTCAACACGTTCTCAGCCTTCTTGTCCAGATCAGACATGCACAAAACATCCTCAAAAGGACCAATGGATTTCTTAAATACACTGATTTTTCTTAAAATTATTTTACAAGAACAACAAGCCGTAACAGATAATCCTGGTTCAATCTCGTAATCGATATTTGGGTTCGCTCCTTCTTTCAAAACAACCCGTAACGCAGTAGGACGTTCAATGAGCCATGCGATAAGTGGTTTATTTCGGTAGAAAGTGTCTGGGCCTGTCTTACTTATAAGACGGACAATTTTTTTATTAGAGAGTACAGACATAAAAAGCTTTTAATGTTTAGAAATTGACTCCGGCGCTAAAGCCTTAGGATTCTCTAAAGCCTTAGGACATTTCTCGAGATTATTTTCGAAATTCTCTAAAGCCTTAGGACATTTCTCGAGATTATTTTCGAAATTCTCTAAAGCCTTAGGATTATTTTCTCAAGATTATTTTCGAGATTTCTCTAAAGCCTTAGGATTATTTTCTCCGAGATTATTTTTTTCAGAGATTTCTCTAAAGCCTTAGGATTATTTCTTAGAGTATATAAGATATCTTTTTATTAAGAAATGAGTATTGTAAAAAACGCAACTATCATCGGTGGGAGTGTGTTGGTAGCCGGTGTAGGTGCAAGCATGTTAATACCGATGGCAATGGCGACATTTGGTACCGTGGTATCCGGTGTTGGGACTATTCACGCGGCAGGAGGTGTTGCCGCCACCTTGCAATCAACCGCGGCAGCATGTACACTATCGAAATCTATACTGTTCGGTGCCGCCGGCAGTGTTCCTATTACATATCTACGTTCTAAACTATAATGTATACAAATATAACATGTGCATTGTACCTATGCCTTTTCGAGAATGCCCTAAAGCCTTAGGATTTGTACCGCCTCTCTGTCCGCCTCTGACAGACAGGGACTATAAATACTTAGAATTAAAATACAATATGCCAATACACCATTTCACAGATCCAGAGAAAGTGACAACATTCATGTCTTGTGTCCGTGCAGGCGAATCTACACTTGAAAACGCCTACAAAAAAACAGAGCTGATCCAGATAGGCAAAGACCTAGGGTTATTACCAGCACAATTGAAAGGTATCAAGAAAATAATTACAAACAATATTTTAAAAAAATGTAAGAAATATGGTCCTGGATTAGAAGCGACTCTACGTCAAAATGTATTAGACGAGTATATGTCCATACAAAAAGAGGACACACAAACAAACAAAGAATACCACAAACCTTATCGCGAATGCACCCTAGAAGAATTAAAGGAAGAGGCAGATTCAGAACAAATACTCTCTTCTGGTTCCAGACATGACATCATTCGACGGCTCGAACGTATAGACAACGGAAAGGGACCGTACGAAGACAGCACGACAGACTGGATTCGCAACGAACTGGCAAAGAATGGGTTCTTAGACAGTGGGAATAGAACCGTTTTATTAGAAAGGGCCCATCAAATGGACGACACAACGAACATTTCATTCGCTGACAGAACAACGGTATATTTAAAACAATATCTCGAAAAAGAAAAACTAACACATTCGGGGACGCGGGAAGACTGTCTTCTTCGTTTATATCCCATCGAAATTCACAATTTAAAGAACAAATTAAATGAACTGACACTACAACTTGAAAAAAAAACGAAAGTGATCTACAGAACAAAATACAGGTCTTCTCCGAATAAAAAAACAGGGACGCTGACCTCTTTAGGCAGAGGCCTGGTATTTGGAGCAGGGGTTGGGTTAGGGGCCCGAATTATTCGTGGTAGAAAGAACTTTCAGAAGTCAAGTCTAAAATTTTAGAAAAAAATCCAGCATTTATTTTTAAAAAAATATATCTATATAGAGACGTAACCAATATATAGAATGATGGCTTTTATTGTGGCAGTGGATACAACCATTTACCTGCGCAGTGTATATCTTTGTCTTGATATTATACAAAAATGTCCAGAAGCCTATATATTTTTAGTTGAACACAAAACAGGTTGCAAGAATCATTTTTCAAATGGCGCTCTCTTAAATGTTGGTATGAGATTGGCAGGGCTAACTCCGTTGTTTAAAATATGTTTCTGCATTTTTGAAGCTAATACATGGGTTGCGTCTCCATTGGTCACCGTCAAACAATTCATAACCGCAAATGGCTACGACAATTATGAAGAAAAAACAAATTTTCTTCGACAAAGGACAGAAGACGGCTACCAAGAAATTTTTGCTCTGACATTTGGAGGCAAAGAATATTCAAAACGATTCTATCATTACATTGTTGAAATACATCAAGATAACTTTTTAAATCTAAACACAATACCAAACACCATGTTAATTCCGTGCCAGTCTTCGTCGCTATCGCCACTTCAGAATCATACAATTCTGAAGTGACAAATGACTCAGACATTATAAAAATAGCACAACGAAGTTAAATACGATCTAAAAACGATAGACATTATTTAGACGGATGTACATGGAAACTTTGCAGCGCACACAATGCAAGTTCCATCGAATTATCATAGTTATCGGATGGAGGGGGCATTTTAGTGAGTTTTGCATGAGATCCACCCCCACAATTATCATAGTTGGCCAGATCTATCTTCCGCATCTCGTGTTCTCTGGCCCAACGACCGTTTTTCAATGGTGCAGAACCACCTGTGCAGACCAAGGCAAAACGACTAAGACGTTGAAACATTTTTGTAGACAATCGACTACACAACTGAGTACACAACAAATAATAGATAATATTTTAATTAATCTACTTTACACTTGGCCAATTATAATATATAAACGATCTTCTCCTTAACTTAAATGGGATTTTTTTGGTCAAAACCTACTGTCATGTCGGAATCATTGATAGACAAAGATCAGGACCTCATTTTTCGCACTGCCGATATTCTTCTAGTCAGTGCTACAGACCTTGAAATTATTCTAAATACAGACATATGGTCTCACGTAGCCATCATTGTGGCCAAACATGGTATCTTGATGGCTTTTACAGATGGCGAGTTTGTTCCAGTGGATGATTGGATTTACCGACATGCCACAGTCGTTGTTCGACATTGCGAACATGTTCGGCCATTAGGGTTTGATCGTCAAGTATTGGAGGCAGCCAATCGCACGTCAGAGGTTCTTATTCTAAATGAAATGAACATTGAAGAGCGAGAAGGGTTTTGCGTCGGTTCTATATTAGATAGTCTCGGTTTCATTTCGACAGAAGGCCTTGCACGCGGCCCTGTGAAACCAGATCACTTTTCATCAGGTACACCATTTGATCGGTTACAAATTACTGGATATTCAGATAATTGGCCTATTTAGCTTCGAGTGCCGCCAATCGCACAGCCATTTCTTCAATGACGCTTGAAAGTGTGGCAATCATACCTTCCTGTGCTTGAACCTTGTCGTTCAGTTCTTTTACTCCTTCAACCAACAAAGCAGTTATTTTAGAATAATCTAACGCCAAAACATCATCCAATCCCTCATAGCCTAAATGACCACGTTCAATAACTTCTGGAATTACTTTTTCAACTTCTTGTGCTATAAATCCCATTTGTAATCCTTCGTCATAGGCATCATTATAAACCATTTTCGAGGTTTTATTTGATTCGTGAGTGACATATTTTTCTCTCCATTCAAAATTTACACCTCTGAGTTTGGTAATTTTTGTTAATGGATCTTCAATGGTTTTGACATTTATCTTTAATCGTTCATCTGAACCCGATGTCATATAAACATTTTTCCAAGATGCCATTCTGCTCCAAGAATTAAAACCCCCTTGTTCAACTTTCATGGCGATCCCATTTTTTCTCACTTTCAATATGTTTACGTTTTGTCCAGAACTATCGTAATACGTATTCAAAAGAATTGAGTCTGCATACCCTTCATTCCAGGTATTGTACGCCCAATTTGTAAAGGCAACTTGCACAGTATTAGAAGGCAAATCCTTCGGAGCAATGCCAGAACTTGTTGGTGCTCCCCCAGCGTGGAGGATCCTTGGTCTCAACCCATGCGCTTGGGTTGCATATCTTGCTGTCCCAGAAGTTCCCATTGTTCCGTACTGATTCACACCTGGTAGATCTATCCTGTGAGAACCGTCAAAGGCGACTCCACCAATAGTGTGCTTGTGCTGAAGTTTGGTAGCTTTTGCTGCTATCCCAGAAGTTCCCATTGTTCCGTACTGATTCACACCTGGTAGACTTATCGAGTGAGTACCGTCAAAGGCGACTCCACCAATAGAGTACTTAGTCTTAAGTTTGGTAGCTGTTGCTGCTAGGGTAGCAGTCCTGGCATTTGCTTGTATTGTGCTAGTACTAGTGATAACGCCATTAACCCTCAAATCACCTGCAATAGTCATATCCGCAGACGTAATGTCATATAATTCGTTGCTGGCAATGGCAGTATTGACCCAGATGTCCAAAGAGCCATCAGAAATACCACATGATGGGGATCCGTTGGCAAGTACAGACGATAATTGTCCAGTGCACCCTGCTGTAGGGTTGGTTCCCGACGGGCAGGGCTCATAACAATAATTAGTGGTGGGCACATCATAACTGCCACCTGGTTCACACCCTGGCACAAGTTCTGTTGAAAGGGTTCTCACAAAACATGACAGGCCTGCAGCACAATCATTGGCACTGTTGCAAGCACCTTCACATTTATTGCATCGTTTACTTTGACTACATGCTGGTGTACTTAATTTGATAGCTACACTGGGAACCAACAAAGCAAATAATAGTATTCTCATTTTAACTTTGATTTACAGCTTATATACTTACTAAAAATAAAGAACATGCATTTGAGATGATTTCTCTAAAGCCTTAGGATTATTTCTCCAGATTTTTTTGAGATGATTTCTCTAAAGCCTTAGGATTATTTCTCTAAAGCCTTAGGATTATTTCTCCAGATTTTTTTGAGATGATTTCTCTAAAGCCTTAGGATTATTTCTCCAGATTTTTTTGAGATGATTTCTCTAAAGCCTTAGGATTCTCTAAAGCCTTAGGTTTCTCCAGATTTTTTTGAGATGATTTCTCTAAAGCTTTAGGTTTCTCCAGATTTTTTTGAGATGATTTCTCTAAAGCTTTAGGAAATAAACATGAATTTGATCGGTCCACAAGAAAAAAGAGATTGGAGAAATAATTCCAAAATGTAACAAAATGATAGTATATAAATTTTGTCTACCTTAAAAAGAATGTCATTGTTTGCTACCACAGTACAAACTCAAATGGAATCTTTTATACCAGTGTATCAACATGAATCTATTATTGCCACGGGCAATCGTTTTGTTGGCTCGAAACACGCAAAAACATGTGTTATTTTAGCATTGAGACATGATAAGAAAGTAGTGTTAGCACATATTGACGCGATGTGTCTCAATAGTGTCCAGGACATGGCGGAAAGACTTCCAGAGTACGACGAAGTTCATGTTGCGTGTCCAAAAGTTTCTACAAACGAGTATAATGTTTGGGCGCACGTCCAACAATATTTAAAACCATGGGTGTCCTGTGATGTGGGGCACGAGTCGTGTCTTGCAATCTGTCCTGAAAGTGGTGAAGTTGTACGTGAATGGGGGAGTGAAGTAACCGAAGAAACAAGTGAAAAATGGGGTCGAGGGATGAAAATGATATTGACGTTGGAAAAGTCTCTACCATTGCGCTGGTTTACGTTTGATGGAAATACTTTAACGTGCGAATGGGAATTACCACGTCCAGTGTTCACGTTTGGTATCAAATAAACTGTAACGTCGAAGTGCCTATCGCCAGCAACGACCCGCACTAAACATTTAGAAGAAAATTTCAAGAAAATTCCAAGAATGCGGCCTAAAACATTATCACAATGTAAAAGCAAATAATTAGAAGAATAATGACGCAGACTTTCGTCAAATACCGGCTGTTTGGCAGACTCTCAACTTCTGAATTTTTAGCTGATGCCATCGAGACTGAGCCAAATGCCATCATTATTTTTTAATATGGACGCTTCCTCTAAATACAAATAAAAAGATAATGAGCAGTCTATTATTAAATAATCAACAACAAGTCACATATGTTTCATATCCGGACATATATTTTTATGTAAGTGTATTCAATTCCGACTGTGTGAAACCATTTTGAAGTGCTACTTCCTTCCCAATTCTCAAAATAGTCGTATTGGTCTCCCATCCAAATATTTTATGATATTTAAAGCCCATTCCCGATTTCCAAAGAAATGCATACGTAAGTTTGTTTTCTCCTCGTACAAAAGCACAGGTGCCTATAACGGCGCGTATTTTGGAAGATTCGAGGATGTCGATGTCGAAATGTGTACCATTAACTACAAATTTAGAGTCTTGAGCCCGTAAAACGGGTTCTGGATAGTCTTCTTCTTCTTCTTCCTCTGATGAGTCACTGTAATCCTTTCCGGGTTCGGTAGGTGCAAATTGATTGAACATTTATTATAAAATCGAAATGTATATAGTGTAATTATGTACATTTAGTTTACAAACGGATCTGAAACTGACGAATTACACCATCATGTATGCCATACTTTTATAGCTTCTGATACTCTTTTAACTAGACCGTCTGCTGTCTTGAGTTCTGCATAGGCGGCGTGTAGACGATCGTTTGCGTCCTGTAGGCGTTTATTTGTTGTCCGAAGCTCTGCACGTGTACGTTGCAACGAGACGTGACTGGTGGTATGTTTTTTTATTTTACGACGCAGTGCATTGACTGTCTCAGTCAGGTCCCAGACCTGCTTTTCGAGACCTATGTTCAACTCATCCGATTCTTTTAGGTGCGTGTCTAAATGCTCCTTACTTTGGTCATGTTCTTCAGACTTGACTTGTATCATACTTTTCTGCAGTTCAATAGTAGCTCGTAAGCGTTTCATTATGTTCTGTAAGTTTGTAATTTTTTTATTTTTTCTACCATTTGTGTCTTCCAAAGTGTTGACAAGTCTTTTGTGCTCAAGCTCTTGTTGCTTTAGTTTTCGTTCTAACGCTGTAATCTTATCTTTTTGTCTACTTTCAAGCTCATGTTGGCGTTGTTCGTCTTGGTCTACACGAACAACGTCGGTTGCGACGGGCAAATGGTCTGCCCCATCATTGTTTTGTGCCGGACGTGCGATTGGGATGTTTTCGGTGAGTGATGACATTTTTTGATATAAAATAATTAAATATATAGTGTATTTTTTTTGTTCTCTAAAAGCTTTAGATTGCCAACACGGAAGATGCTCTGCTTTTTAATTTTCAAGGAGGGCGAGGCGAGCTTCAAGGGCAGCCACCGTCGCGAGGAGTGCCTGCTGGGTCTTGTCTACTTGTTGCAGTGCAGCGTAAGCAATCGTAAAGATTTTATCTTTACTAATGTAATGGAAATCGTCCACAACAGAACCATACAGCTCCACCTCAGAATGGTTGGTCTTCGAGGTCCACACTTCTCCATTCCCGGACAAGAATGTTTTTCCGTCCAGTGTCTCCAGTTTGGCCGAAGAAGTATAGACACTATCATCTGAAAACTTAAACTTGTACTTGCCTGGAGCCAGGGTCTCCGAGGATAGCTCCATAGTGTACTCAGTACTGTTCACCACTTCCTGCCACAGCACCTCAACCACACGCTGCTCATCTGGTACAAAACCCTCACCAAGGTAAACTGCCTCTGGAATTGCCTCTCTCACTTCCTGTGCAATGAATCCTATCTGTTTTACATCAGATTTGTCGTTACCTTTGTAATTGTAATACTTAGGTTCTAATCCTCGGAATTTTTCAAGGGCAATCGCATCTGGAATTGTTACAATATTGTTTTTGATGCGACGATCTGAAGTCACCCAAGCACCTTCTGATTGGACTCGAGCAGACGTTCTGATATAACTGATTCCGCTGATATCCATATAATGCTGACCACCACTGGGGAAAAATTCTATTCCTGGATTAGCAGAATATCGAGTCCCGCCAATGTGATAAGATCCGATTGTTACCGGTGCTCCAAATTTGGCTCCTATATGAAAAGATGGTTTTGCATCAGACGCGCCGTAACTGCCATAATTAAAATGAATCCCGCCATATAAATCTACGCCACCAAACATGCGAATATTACCAGCGTTCTCGGCATATAAATTTATATCATTCGCAACCAGCTTGATTTCTTTTAAATATCCACCAGCTCCGGTGCCACCCACTATCATTTCTTTGTCACTACCACCCAACATGCGGAAATTCCCCCCTATTTCAGTCCACTCACCCCCAAAATATGCCTTATCGTTACAAGCAAACGGCCATACAGAATTCGCCACATAGGTGCTACCATCATGACCGAGACGACCCCGGCCAAAGGTGACAAGGCCGTAGGTATTGGTGTAACAGGTAGGGCAAGCATTATTTAACTCGACAGATTTTTGAGCAACTAGTAGCGTGTTCACATCGAGCCTAGATGCTGTGTTCATAATGTATAGATCTCCGCTCATCTTTACGGTGGTGGCAAACCAAGCTGCGACGTTGGACTTGAATGGGTAATCGTCTGTTCCCCACGAGCCAGAACCAAACGTGACAGTTTTTGTGTTCGCCGCATTATGTTTTGTATCAAAAAACACTTTACTGTATAAAGAAGTTATCCCATCCGACACCGTGAGCGTCCCAGTGAATGTCGGAGACGCTTTGTCTGCTTTTAGTGAATTAATTCCAGTGATAGCTGCAATATTTGCTGCGATATCGGCATTATTTCCAGCGATATCGGCATTATTTCCAGCGATATCGTCATCAATTCCAGCGATAGCTGCATTATTGGCGGTGATAGCTGCATTATTGACGGTGATAGCTGCATTATTGACGGTGATAGCTGCGTCATTTCCAGCGATAGCTACACTATTTGCTGCGATAGCTGCATCATTTCCAGCGATAGCTGCATTATTGACGGTGATAGCTGCGTCATTTCCAGCGATAGCTGCAGTATTGGCGGTGGCGGCGCTAAGGTCCAGTGTGAGTACACCGCCTTCCGATAATGAAAGCTCGGGACTATCAATTGACAATGTATGTGTACATTGAACTGGATCATTTGGTTTCCCACAGCATTGTGAGTCTTGAAACATCGTTTTAATATCATTGCAGATGATTGGGCCTGCTTTGACTATTGTTGGTGCGGTTGTCATGACCATTAATGACAGGAATACCCGTTTCATTTCATTAATGGTCATGTCTTTTATAGTGTATTCGTGGATATCAATACTATTTAAGTAAAGAATCCCACGATAATGTCTTCATCAGTGACCGCTTTAAATTTCGATCACAACAACACTCTGTGACTGGTTATCGACCCGTAGAGATACACGAAAACTTTCTAAATAGCAACAAATTAGAATTATAATACGCTTTAAAATGGTCTATATATGTACTCTTTTGTAGACACAGCCGATGCCAACTAACTTTGACAATACTCCAAAACTTGCCACTTGTGGACAACAGGTCCGCATCAAAACATTTCGTGGTGTCGAACCTGACTCGTGGAAAAACATTGGAATTGTTAGAGGAATAGAACTTGACACGCAACTAACGGCAATGAACCATCGAGACATTCAAGTGTATCGGATATTAGTAGATTTTGGAGATATAACAGCATCTGTCTTGCCATGTATATTAAAAGTAGCTTGTGGAGCATAAACAACCCATAGTTAAATATATATATAAATAATTTATAGTTAATTTTCATTCATTTTATCATTAAACCTTTGTAATGTTTTTTCCCAACTCCACTGGGAATAATCTAATTGTATTTGTTTTAATACTAATTCGTTAAAATGTTTATTGACACTAGGAGTGTCTAATGGACACTTTTTACGATAATATCCATGTGATTTCAATTCCATTTCTATATGATTATTTAAATTATTCTGTACGGTGGCTCTAATATCTTTGGTGTCATATCCATATGTTATTGCCCATCTAATTTCGTGTTTATGATGTATTATTCTTTCCAATACAGGTGACAATAGGTTTTGTTGTTCTGGATGTTGGCGTCTATCCATTTCTTTAATTTTTTCAACAAAAGCTTTATAAGGTGGTATTGCATTTTTGTTTATATGTATAATAAACATTTATAATATATTTAAACCATTTAAATATATTATTTTTATTAAGAATCGACATCAAAGCAAAATTTGCCATACGCCTCTTTGGAGGACGATGTTTTTTTTAAGATATGTTCTGAATAATTTGTAGGCCACTCTAGACCCATTGCCGCCGCAAATATGACTGTTGAAAAAGAAATGTCCGAACAATCACCTCTCAAAACAGCTGTCATGCAACGGCGTTATTATGATCAATGGAACGACCAACATTTATGAAGACAAAGTTCGTGGACAATATTTGTCTGGTTTATTCGCCTCTATCCACCAATCTATACATGCTTGCAACCCCGGATCTATAGAATCCATATCAAACCCGTCGGCTAATTCCAACATGTTTGAAGGGGAATTGTTTTGACCATAATAGCCGTAATGTAGCGTCAAACTTTTTTGAGGGGCACGGACAGGGATATTTTGTGTTTTCAGCCACTCAATAATGCCCCAGTCAAACAAACGATTTTTATTTGCAACTAACATCGATGTTACCAATGATTTGCTCATGACCATCCCCAGAGCCCCTGTTGAGCCCTGATTGCACCATAACTCATGATCACAACTGAGCGTTTTATGGTGCTTTGCATTTGAGTGATATAATGTTGCAAAGCCGTCGTCCGGCATGTTGTTGGTAATAAAATCATACCAATAGGGATCTAATATTGAATCACTATCGACGTTTACCATTATGTCGTAGTCTGAGTCCACAAACCATTCAAAATTCGAACGCGTGTTTCTATCAGCTTTTCTGCGTTTTTTTTCAACGACGATCAATGCTGTTGGAAACCATTTCCTTAACTCTGATTCGCCGTATTGTGAGGATGCATCATCACGTACGAACAAATCAAAACATCCTAACCTATATGCTGGGTCTGTGTTGATCCATTGAGAAAATGTATCAACATATCCTTTCCGATTGTATGTTGTCAATAGGACTATCATCTTCTGTTTGCACTTGTTCTTAATGGGTGCCTTAGGCAAGATCCTTGCGTCTTCAATTGCCTTAATATCTGCATCAAAGTTGATTGGATCTGGGCGAGTTTTTGGACCGTGGACCGTATATATATTTAACAGTTGAGGTTGCCCCAGCTCTGTTGGTGGTTGCTCTGTTGGTTGCTCTGTTGGTGGTTGCTCTGTTGGTGGTTGCTCTGGCGTTTGTTGCCAAATGACATGACCGTGCCAAATCGCTTTGATTTTTTTTGTTGGTTTATGGTTCTTGGCTGTAGAAAGTAGCATTAATATTACAACGGCGGCAGCAACAACTATTAGATAGGTTGAAGTGTTGCTCGACATTTGTTTGGTCTCCTCCAGAATTTATAGTTCAAATAAATATAAAAATGCATTTTTTTTTAATGAACACTACTATTTACTGTAAACTATAACATCAACGATGTATGCAATTACATTTGGTGTGACGTTGTTGATAGCAGTGATTACAGCTTACTGGCAGAAATCTGTCACGAAAGTCTGGCCAGTCAAAGCAAAAGTGTTTCAACAACATTACCTTGTTGTCTACACGTTGGCTTATTTTGCAGACTGGCTCAAAGGACCATATGTGTATGCTCTGTATGACTCGTATGGACTAACTGAAGATCAAATTGTCATGTTATTTATTGTGGGATTTGCTTCTTCTGGAATATCCGGGCCATTTGTTGGGTCACTGGCTGACAAATTTGGCAGAAAAAAGATGGCACTTGCCTATTTCCTAATTTATATCTGTAGTGCATTGTGCAAACCATTTCAAAATTACGATATATTACTTTTGGGACGTATTCTTGGTGGTATTGGCACTTCTTTGTTAACGACTACTTTTGAAAGTTGGATGGTTTCTGAACATCAAAAACATAAATATCCGAAGGAAATGCTTGACGATACCTTCTCAAAAGCAACACTCTTAAATTCTGCTGCTGCTATCATTTCTGGTATTATTGCGCAAATATCGGTGAGCTACGGTGGTTATTTGGCGCCATTTATGGTAGCTCTGGTGCCGTTGATCTTTGGATTCGTGTTTTGTTTCCGGTATTGGGAACAAGATTCCAGCACTTCTGAGGTTCAAATTGGGTTTCAACAAGGCCTTAGTATGATGGACTCTAATTTGTGGGTACTTGGGGGTACTCAGTCACTATTTTTGGGTGCGATGTATACCTTTGTATTTTTATGGACACCGGCCTTGTCTTCTGACCCGTCGCTGCAGCACGGACTCGCCTTTAGTACATTTATGACAATGATCTGCATTGGAACATGCGTCTTTAAATGTTTTGCTGCACAAGTGGAAATGTTACCCTATATAGCCAATGGTATTGCCGCTTTGTCTTTTGTTGTGAGTTGCGTCTTCATTGACAACCAGGTGGCAGTGTTTGGTGCATTTATTGCATTTGAATTGTCTTGTGGTATCATGTTTCCCACTTACGGGTCCTTGCGATCTACCCATGTTCCAGATGAACATCGGACTACGATCATGAACATATTCCGTATACCGTTGAATGTTTTTGTGGTTTTGATCCTTATTAACAAGAAATTCATGTCGCTACAGGTTGTTTTTGGTGTCTGTTGTGCAGTACATATGATCGCCGGTGGCCTGTGGTATTTTTTCAGAACTGATGTCAAAGTGATGGACGGTAAAGAATATGAAATGGCGAGACGTATTGCTCCAGAAGAGGAATTTGGCGATATAGAGGAAGATTTAGAGTCTGATTCAGATATAGATGAAGAAATATTTTAGTTAATGTTTGAGTAAATATGTTTTTCTATGTGCGGGTGCCGCTCGAATACAATCGCAATTGGCAGTGCCCACTTCATAAATAATGCATTTTTGTTTTGCACGAGTGACAGCGGTGTAAAAACGTTCACGTTTATCTCCCCACGACGATGTTGACTTGATGATTACTGTTGGATACTCTGAACCTTGTGATTTGTTCACTGTCAATGCATAAGCTGGACGAATGGTAGGATCTTCCTTCAAATCATATTGGACGATTCGATCAAACCGAACAGTGACCAATGATCCAGCAACTTTGGTCACAATACCGATCTCACCATTGGCCACTTCCAATTCCTTGGTCTCTTCCGTATATTTGTTCACCGTGTTAATAACAGAATCACCGAGTCCAAAGCGCCAGTCCGCATAACGCCAAGCTTTATTCGAATAATCCATATTCACTGGGTCTGAATACGTCAAGTTGCCAATAGGATTACAAATTTGGCGCAGTGGGCCATTCAACTTGGACACTTCGGCATTTGTGTTGCACAAAACAATTGGCATTGTACCAGTCTCTGCGTAGATCTCACGGGCACTGGCAATTATATCCTCGTCAGATCTATAGCGATGTGTCATAAACGATTCTGGGGAATAATCCAGCGACTCGTCACCATTTCTAATCTTTTGCCCATTTGAAGAAATAAAAGAAGTCTCCGATGATCTGTAAATTTTTTTTAGTTCGATTCGAGGCAATTCTGAAGTGCAAATGTCTTTAAAAAACTGACCAGGACCCACGGAAGTTAATTGGGCAGTATCTCCGACAAAAATAATTTTATTAAAATCCCTCTTCTTCAAGAGCATTGCCAAAATTTCGGGTTCCTGCATGGACTGTTCGTCTAACAACAAATTGGACGGTAATGAGATATCCTCTGACATGTACACCAGTCGATGGACAGTATATGCTGCGATGCCTGTCACTTGAGCCAATCTTTGTGCTGCTTTACCCGTCGGAGCAGCACACAAAACATCACCCTTTAAACTTTTCACAATGGCAGCAGAGACCGTTGTTTTGCCAGTACCTGCACCGCCGTTCAAAATAAAAATGGGCTCCTCACATGCCTGGACAACTGCTTTACGTTGCACTTGGTCTAGGTGTGCTTCTTGTGGTGGTGGGTTCCAATTTGGTTGCTTCTTTTCACAGATGGAAGCAATTTTTTTGCCGATAAATGCTTCAATTTCGGCATACTTGACCAACGCCACATGTCCATCGTGAACTACACAAGGCCAAGTGGGATCCAGGCTGCCGGCGCCCAAAAAATGAGTAAGACGCATCCAATACGACCCTGTTGATTTCATATATTCGCGGAGTTTGTAGATGGCGGCTACTCTACGTGCCCGTGGGTCATTGGCAGAGAGTTTCAGATCGATCATCGCCTTTTCTACCATTGTTTTTCGACTTTTTGGCGTAGTAGCAGATAAAAAGTCTGCTCTTTTCTGACATTCGTACGTGAATGAATCAAACTCTTTGTCGTACATCAGGCGCCAAGGGTCATGGACAACAAATTTTACAAAGGAGGTCATGTCTTTGTGCCATTTAAGAATTGCTGATGTTTGGTTTTCATTCAAATAACGATGTAAACTTGGCAGAGTCTTTGATAACTCCAGAGACAAAGACAATTGATGAGCAATAGCATCGTAGGCAGTATACATTTTCTGTAATTTCTTTCGGCCTATTTTTTGAATGGACATCAACTCCGAAGAACGCCGAGCTTTTAACGCTGAAAACAGGCCAGATGAAGGCTTGAAGGCAGAAAAAAGTGCGGCTCTGTCGGTCCAATTCAGACCCGCTACTTTCAGGGCGTGTTTCAGGGCATGATCTTGCCTGGCAACTGGAACTCCTTTGAACGAAACTTTCTTACGTCCTGTTCTGTCACGCTTACACGTGATATCACCTTTGAAAAGTTGGCCCGGAACAAGGGTATCTGACAGACAACCGAAATTTCCACCAAATGTACCGCGAGATTCTGGTGTGCGATACTCAACCAAGGCCCAATTTTCACCTCTTGACAAAATAACTTTGGTAATTTCAATACGAACCATCAAGAAGACGATTCTTATTATTTATGATACTAAAAATAAGAATAGTTGCTAATTATGTGCAAGATATCCAAAAACAATCAACAGAAGGAGCTTCAAACTTTCAGCCGTCCTAAAGCTTTAGAGAATTCGAAAATAATCTCGAGAAAATAATCTCGACCTTTGTCCTAAAGCTTTAGAGAAATCCTAAGGCTTTAGAGAAATCTTTGAAAATAATCTCGAGAAAATAATCTCGACCTTTGTCCTAAAGCTTTAGAGAATCCTAAGGCTTTAGAGAATTCGAAAATAACTTCTAACGGTTTAGACATTTCAAAAAAAAATAGTTAAATGTATTAATTTGTTTTTCTCATAATAATATTATATTTTATCGACTCTCGGACAAAGACTCCGGGCAGCGACAATTGTGTTTATGTTCGCCCCAATGTGCATGCTGACATATTTTGCTGCAATATCTGGGCCCACGGCATCGAGAGCACGTTTTAAAAACTTTTTCGAAATCATGTTTACCACAGGCGATGCATGAACGCACAAAGACGGGGGTGCTCTCACCTACCACCGCTCCCATCGCAGAAAATTTGACCCTCGCATTTTCCGCATCCGTTTCGGTTTCATAAAAAAGAATACCACGACATTCTGGTGGACCCGAGACCCCCGACGTAGAGTGTTGATTGTTGGGATCGTTGGCAGTCAGTATTTGTTGACGGTCAGAGTATTTTTGGATTGCTTTGTCCAACTGGCTCTGACCCACTGCTTTGAGGACTGCTTTACGTTTTGAACATTGCGTTGCAAGCCAGTTGTCACCCACAGACAGCGCAATTGCCTTTGCCTCTTTGTACAAATCAATCGCCTTCTTACGTGAAGACTCCATGTCGGCAACGCGTGCCGAGAACATAGTTGCAATCAGTTTTAGTTCGAGAACAGGAACCCTTTCAGATGCTGCATGCAAGCGTTCAGCAAACGCCTGCAGGGACGCAGCATCCAGAACATAAGACACTTCGTCCATGTTGTTGTTAATCATTGGGATGATACCATCTTGGCCATCGAATCGTGTTCCACATGTTTCCCATACGATAACATAATATTCCATGGCCTTGTGCATATCGGAGGGAATGCCAGTAGTACCGTTATAATACATTTCTGCCATGTTTAAACTTATTATTGCAGACGGCATGCGCTGTAGCATTCCGGTGATCTTATCTAATAGTCTTTTGTTTTGACGACGAGTATTCCGGTTTTCAGGCGTTCGCTTGATTTTTTGCATAAGTTTGTCCATGCGTTCTTCATGGAGATCATATTGCGCAGTGGAGAAGAGTTTGGCTTTGTTATGAAATGCCATTATGTTTTAGAGAAACTATAAGGCTTTAGAGAATTTCGAAAATAATCTCGACTTTTTGTACTAAAACTTTAGAGAAATCCTAACGAGAAATAATCCTAAGGCTTTAGAGAATCCTAAGGCTTTAGAGAAACTCGAAAATAATCTCGAGAAATAATCCTAAGGCTTTAGAGAATTTCGAAAATAATCCTAAGGCTTTAGAGAATCCTAAGGCTTTAGAGAAACTCGAAAATAATCTCGAGAAATAATCCTAAGGCTTTAGAGAATTTCGAAAATAATCTCGAGAAATAATCCTAAGGCTTTAGAGAATTTCGAAAATAATCTCGAGAAATAATCCTAAGGCTTTAGAGAAACTCGAAAATAATCTCGAGAAATAATCCTAAGGCTTTAGAGAAATCCTAAGGCTTTAGAGAAATCCTGGTATTGTACAGAATAATCCTAAAGCCTTAGGATTTCTCTAAAGTTTTGTCTAAAAACTTTCAGCCTATAGTCTAAAAACTTTACAAAACATTTCAAAATTAATATGTCAGCACTAACTACTAACGATCCATGGGCCATGGCCGCAGCAAACGGGAAATTGGTCCCGACGCTTTGCAAACACATTTACGACACTATTGTCGTGTCAGAAGGGATCAGCGCTGTTGGCGTCGTCCCAGTGCCATATATACATGGAGTAGACTTGACTCGTAAGGTCAAGGTGATCTTGAAAAAAGAAAAAGAATTTTCTTTCACAGTGGATATCCAACCTGCTGAAACGGGGGAACGCGTCCTAAAGGCAAAGGTTGTGCTCGCACAGCTTATTATGAACGACCCACTGCTTTTGAGCGGTGTTTCGTGGTTCAACTGGACAGCATCAGGCGGTGAGTATAGTGGCGAGATTATTTTTCACGGACACAATGTCGATATTTCTCCATTTTTTGATGGAGAAACTTTAGAGACTTGGAAGATTATTAATGAAATAATTCGCAACATTTCATCGACTTCTGGCCATCAATATGTCTGTAGCATCGGTCTTGTACCCATCGACGTCAATGTAGTCTATCTAGAGTGCGAGGACGCCGATGGATCGCATCGTTTCTACGAAGAGGCCAATATTCGGAAGTGGGTTTCAGAGAAAGGGACTTCGCCGTTTACACGGGTTTCTGTTTCGACGTCTGATATTAAAAATCACAGCGTGTCTATGTCTTTGGCCCCACGCCTGTCAAAAACGCGTAAATTCGATGTTATCTCGACGGAGGGTGGTCAGAAAAGTGCAAAAAAGGTTCGTTCTATCGAGCCTAAAAACATTGTTTGTGTCTGGGATCGTTCTGGTTCGATGCGAAACATGAAACATGCCTCTGAGGATGGTCTTCGCAAAACAATTGTAGAACACAAGGCCATTGCGGAGTCTACGGGCAATCCTACAAAGTTATGGGTGATTTCTTTTGACAGCAAGATAGAGTGCCATATTTCTGGCGAAGACATCCTTACAGTTTGTATCGACAATCTTGCAGACTGGACGTCTCCACGAGGGTCCACAAGACTCTATGATGCATTATACGATGCCACTGTCAAGATGGAATCCATGGTGGGAGATACAATCTTTATTGCGATGACGGACGGTCAAGACACTTGCTCGGAGGTTTCGGCTGAGACTGTGCGCACGGCTTTGGAGTCACTCAAGTCTGAAAAATCCATCGAGTGCATTTTCATGGCGGCCAATATTGGAGATGCACAAATTGTGGGGCCAATGATGGGTTTTGATGCGGAAACCTCGATTGAGTTCACACCTGTTGCGGCCCACGAGGCTTTTCATGCAGCCACTCAGTCATCATTACGTTCTATCACAGGTGGTACCGCTACTTTCACTCGTATGGAACGCCAAAGTTCTGTTGCGACCCGTGTTCACCCAGGAGCACCAAGATCAATTCGCAGTGCTACTGCGCTGTAGTTTTAGAAATAATACAAAGATAATTTGTCGATTATATAAATATTAAATAATTAAAATTGATGATGGCGATGACACTATATGCTCAATTTCCCAGTCATCTCCCTCTTCCAGTCATAGCTATCCATCCAGATAGCGTGTTGATTCAAACAAAACACTCTTTTCCCCTCCATTTTTTAACATATCTACCAAAAAATTCACCGAACATACAGCAATCGACACAAAAAAGTAGTTCGTTGGATAATGAACTATAAATGTCCATTTTTTTTTAACCAATATGTACCAAGCACTTACAGAAGAGATAGTCGAACAACTTTTAGATAATCATATGATTATAGATCCTAAGGAGCGAGCCCTCTTAAAACCGCAATTGAAAGCTCTAAAGGGACCCATTCCTGCAGAGTTCAAGAGTCAGTACCTAGACACCTATGCGAAGTACGTGTCGCGTGCTCATAAAAATTACCGAGATGGGTTAGAAAGAATTAATAATGACATCAAGGATATCCTCAATTACGAACAAAGCTGTGGTCGGACATATACGCCGGAACAAAAGGAAACAGATAAAAAAAAACTTTTACAGCAACTACAAAATCATTTGGACAGAGATTTGATTGTTGCAGAGATGAATAGCAACGACTTGGAAAATTTTGCTGATGCGCTGTTATGGGAATGGAGAGAAAGCGGTTCGCCGCTTACTTTGATGTACTAGTTGAAATGGGTCAAGACCAAAAGCCTTCGGACAATTTTCTGATTTTTTCTGGCAAGAAATCTTTCGCAAGCCGACATTTTGCATAAAGGAAGTATAAATAAAAAGATGTTTTTCACAGACCATGGACACTGACAAATTCATTGACCAATTGATGGTGCAACAATGTTGGAATATTGCTCGTGCCGCTGCAGTGTTAATAGGAAAAACTATGTTCAAGAACATATCATTTGAAAATCTCAAGTCCAGCAAAAAATGGGAAATTATTAAAAAACATGCAGATCTTCTGGCTACACTTATGAACAGTGTGAATGTTCATACATATAAAGATGATCAGTCAGAAAAAGAACAAGCTGAAACCAAATCGGATTTGGAGACAGCACTTAAGGCACGTCTCCAAACACCACCGCCTCCACAAGATCCAAACGGGTTGGAGAACCCTCTATTGGTGATCGAAGAGTGGGATGATGCTTACAACGAACTTCTTTCTCTCAGTGATGCCAGTGTCTTGTCCGGCAAAGGTTTGAGCGAAGATGGAATTGCAAGATTGGCTAATCTTCTGTCTCAGTCATACAATATGCAGAATGACAAGATCAGTGCCGACAACGAGAAGCTGCTCAGGAAATTATGGGTCATCATTCAAAAAGAGTTCAAAGATAAAATGCCAGCAGGACAAACAACTAAAGGGCAAGACAGTGGCAGATATCAACAGTATGTATGGAGAGATACCACAGAGACCGGTTGGCAAGGCGAGTAAAATTAAAAAAAAAATTCACAGTTTTTTATTATTATCCTTAACTACATTTACCAAAAACGCATATCTTTGTTTGTAAAAATGTGACGGTTTGCACGGCCAGGATTGCCACGACCTCCTCTAGACTGTTTGAAAATACGTCTATCGGGCCCATGACATGGATAGCGCACATTTTTAGCGATTCTTGCAGTTCCATCAGGCTGGAGCACGATGTTGGCGGCGAAGAGGTAATTGAAAAAATTGACAGACATGTTTAGTAATAGGTATTTTGTTTCTCTAAAGTTTTAGAAAAACTTCTAAACATTCACAGATTCCAAAAACAACCACCGAATACTTAGCAGTTGGAACCTATCTACTTTTTTCTAGAAAGTCGATTTTTGGGTTACGCAATAATTACAACATATGTGCATTAAATGATAATGATAAATTGTTCTATTTAAAATTAATAAAATAGAACAATTATGTTCGGCACATTTGGTCAACAAAATCCATTTAACATAACAATGCCCAAAAGAAACACATTTTGTCAGCCACAATGCAAGCAGCCAATAACATTTGGGCAACAACCCACTGCACATCCACTAACATTTGGCCAGCCACAATGCAAGCAGCCACTAACATTTGGCCAACAACCCACCGCGCAAGCGCTAACATTTGGCCAACAACCCACTGCACAGCCAGTAACATTTGTGCGGTCGGGACTAACATTTGGCCAACAACCCACCGCGCAAGCGCTAACATTTGGCCAGTCACAAACCACTACACAGCCACTAACATTTGGCCAGTCACAAACCACTACACAGCCACTAACATTTGGCCAGCCACAAACCACTGCACAGCCACTAACATTTGGCCAGCCACAAACCACTGCACAGCCACTAACATTTGGCCAGCCGGGACTAACATTTGACCAGTTACAACCCACTGCACATCCTTTTAAAAAGACAGAGACGATTCATGAATATTCTGTGCCTGAGACCATTGTCTATGCTCGCGTTGTTTATGACATTGGTACACGACAAAATTACGACCACATGTCTGGCGAGGAATATTTATTACAGAATGACCTCTCTTTATCTATAGATTATTGTGAAAAAATACAGAGGGAATTACAAAAGAAAAACAAATATTCACTTTAAACTAACACGAACAACTTTAGTTTAAAGCGAAAGGAAATACGAATTTAATAACCCTAAATGGTGAATAACCAAAAAAATATATTTATGTTTTGCATGTTTTGCACTCTACACTATAACGTATATGTTTTTTAGTCTTTAAAATTGTACGTGTTCCCAAACAGTCACAACAAAGTTGTTGACTCAACGCAATCATCGTCTTGGCACAGTCTTCGTTGTCTGTAGACGGAGAGGGGGTCTTTATAGCATTAAATTGGCGAATTTCGGTCCGTTGCTGACAAATAATTGCCTGTTGCTTTAAAAACATGTCATACATTGTTCGGACATTTTTGCTCAGAGTATTATTTCTCAATACAGCGATAGACAGCTTTTTGCTACTTGTGGATGCTTCCTTTGACATCACTGACACTTTTCGTGCAGTTTTCGCCGCATTGTCTTTCGTTTTGAGTAGTTCTCTGGTAAGACGGCGAACTTCGCGTGTAGATATCTTGGTCATGTCTGTAGACTCTAAAATTTTAGAAGTTTTCTGATCAAATTTTAGAAATTCCCTGAAAAAATAATCCTAAGGCTCTTCAGTCAAGGTAGCCGAAATTCCCTGAAAAAATAATCCTAAGGCTCTTCAGTCAAGGTAGCCGAAATTCCCTGAAAAAATAATCCTAAGGCTTTAGAGAAATATTGCCGAAATCCCCTGAAAAAATAATCCTAAGGCTTTAGAGAAATATTGCCGAAATCCCCTGAAAAAATAATCCTAAGGCTTTAGAGAAACATTGCCGAAATTCCACCGCATTAACAATGTTATAAGCAATCCACGCCAGTACAAAAAAAATCCACGTCAGTACAAAAAATCCCTGTTATTCAACGTATATAGGCGTAAAATCGTGCCTCCTGTGTCTATGTCTACTATTCATTTTAAGAAAGAAGACGATATCATCTTTACATGTACACCTGTTGCCTTTCGGCGAGTGCATAGTTTAAATCCGATTTCTTTACATTTGGAATACTCCCACACCGACCTGGTAGTGCGCTTAGAATCTGGCGAGGAGGTCATGATAGAATTTCTCCATGCAATATTGCCAGCAGATAATTACACAGTCGTCGTGAATGGTCATTCATTTCCGTTACTGTTCAGCCAAGATGAAACAGAATGTATTAATTGGTGCAAAAAAATTGTTTTTACATGCTTTCCAAATTTGGAGGTTCATGATGTTTATGGCACGAAGCTGCTACTACCTCGCCATGACTAGAGATACTCTCAACTTGTGTACAGTTGTCCGCCAAGTTGCCACTTATCAGGTTGTCCTGACACTTGACACTTACAACCTTGTGGGAAGAAGTTGCAAAACGATGATACGGGGCAGAATTGGAAGAAGTTGCAAAACGATGATACGGGGCATAATTGGAAGAAGTTGCAAAATGATGAAACGGGGCAGATTTCGAAGAAGTTGCAAAATGATGATGTACAGAATTCGAAGAAGTTGCAAAATGATGATACGGGGCAGAATTGGAAGAAGTTGCAAAACGATGATACGGGGCAGAATTGGAAGAAGTTGCAAAACGATGATACGGGGCAGAATTGGAAGAAGTTGCAAAATGATGATGTGTAGACATGTAAAATGTATAAGAATGAATTTTAGCTACTTATAGTGCTGCACACGAATGTGTGGTAAGAAATGTCTGATATAACATTTAAATCCTCAGTATAAATAGATGCAAGTTTTTAGTATCATGGCAAATGCCTGTTTTTCGGACGAAAATAATGTGGGAAGAAATTGCAAAGATGCTATTCGTGGCCGATTTCAAATCCCGAGTGGAGGACCATGGGTAGACATCGGTATTGTCAAGCAAGACTTCAAAGTGGTCTATTTCAAATATGCAGCGTTAATAGCCTATAAAGTGGGCTATGACCATACCTCTGAAGATGTGATTTGGCAGTGTAGTTGTCCGGACTTTAAATTTAACGACAGGGCGGTACACAAAACATGTTGTAAGCATATCCAGGCTGTGATTGACAAACAGATGGGGATAGTACGATCAGGTGGAAACTATGAAGAGTTTTTAGTTAAACATATACAGTAATTTTATTTGAATTTTCAAGTTGAGCGCTACCTTCTAAATTTAAGCATGTTTTTTTTTTCAGAAATTGTCTTAATTTGACACTATATGACGAGACCAGAAATCGTCGTATGTGTCAATGATAAACCAGCGGTTATAGACCTCTCATCGATACAAGACATCTGTCCTCCGATTCTTGGGCGCTTTTTGGGCATTTCTGGACCCATAACCGGGAACTGTTTCAAGGAACCCAACCGTGACGACCAAGGACGGCTGACATTTGTAAAAGATTTTGAAATTTGCCGCTCTAGTTTTCAAGCATGTATCACCTTTATTAAAACTGGCTACGTGGACTCTATAGATGTACTTGTCCGTACCATGGACATATTAGGCGGTTCAAAGAAGCTTGACGCGTACGTTTCCAAGAAACAGGCAGAGATAGAAGCCCGTGATGATTATATTTTGGAGAAAGAAATGTTGTCTCGGTCCAATCCAATGACTCCAGAGGCCGATACAAGTCATCTTTTTACTTGGAAGATCATGCATAACTCTTGGGGTCCAGGACTCGCTTCAGACGAATGGTCGGTAACAGAGCGAGTTGTTCGTTCGTTGGATTTCTGGTGGCGAAAGCGTCGAAAGTAAAAGAGATAACTCCTAATAAGTTGTGCATATGTAATATATTTTTATTTTGTGTGGTAAATATGTACAAAAACATGTCTGAGCTTACTAAGCTTCGCCGAGCCAAAAATGGGTGCAATGGTGAGATACAATTTGACGGTAAATATGTGCATCATCGGTGGGATTGGGGTGGTCGCGCCGTGTCAGAACTTGGTCCCCAAATGGACAAAAATACTTGGATAAATGAACATGTTGTCGACGCAAAACATGTTGATGAAGTGCAGAAGATGTTGGTGGATTGGGAGTTGTACGAGAATGGATGGTTCATCGTTGGGTATTCGAACAATCATCTTTTTAATTATCGATGTCAACTAGGAAATCCTCGTCGACCAAAGGCGTTAGAATATTTAAAGAAATAATTATTTAGGATTGTCAGCGATCCATTTCTCTTTCCATGTTTTATAACTACTGCCAGGAGTCCACCACTCATTCTTTTTGGGAAAACGCCCGTATTTTTGGAGCATCTCTTTCTTTGTCAGCCCACCGCGTTGTGCGAGGTTGCGTGCGCGCGAAAACTTGTGCTTCCAGGTGGAACGATACGCGTAATCTTTCTTGGGTGCTTTTGTCATTTATAAAAAATGAAATACTTTTATAGTTGTTTCATCTGCCTCTAGTGAAAATTCCACATAAGTTACATATATTATAGTACTATTAAATGGTAAATATAGTTATCTATTGTATCAATTAAATATTTGACTTGGAATGAGTTTGCCTATCAGTAATGTCTATAACAATATACTAAGACAAAAACAACCTGCTTTACCACCTCATCCTGAAGAAGTTGATATTATGGAACGCCATGCTAAAGAAAGTGGTATATACATACGTAGTCTTGACGAACGTTTAATTACTGCAGAAGTGTACAAACCTGGATGGACCATACATTTGAAGGCTCGTTCTGGATCTTACACAGGTGCACCAACCTATGTGAAATATTTTATCCCAATCCCCAACGAACAATATGGAAAATTGGTAGAACATTTATTCAAACTTATTACGCTCCCATATAGATGTTACGAAAATAGAATGTCGGAGTTGCGCAAAATGTCTTTTACAATCATTGTGAAACTGTTTGAACAGATATGTAAGTATACCGCTGAACAAATAGAGTGTGAAATAAAACAGCTCCGTGGAAAACTCTACGAAATACGTCAAGTTAATTATGGTGAAACGAAAGAATTTAGAATAATGGAGCTCCAGCTCAAAATGAATGCTGCACTCGAGACATGGTTGGAAATGTATTGCATAAGAGTTCCCAGTACAGTCGGTCATCGGGAGGATATTCGCACAAGGCAGGCGTTCAATTCCTACAAATCCTACTGTGATTCTGTACATTCAAAAGTTGTTCAACTAAAAGTATTTACAGAAATGTTGAAGGTACACAACCATCAGTGCACAAAAACGGGGATAGGCCGTTCTGGAGGCCGAACAAAGGTGGTTGGATTACGTTTCAACTTAGAGATGGTGAACACTGCCGTAAAACTTGATAGCAATGGGATCGAAATCTTGGAATGGATCGAAAATAAGTAATGGATCGAGGTTCAATTTGCCGAAGGCATGACTTGGGAGAATCGCTCGGACTGGCATGTAGACTGTGGGGTCGTGATAATCTACAAAAGTCGAATACATATACAGAGGCATACCGTCAACGCTCTTGCATCGGCAGATTGTGGACAAGTGGAAAGAGTTTATGGCGCGGAGGGACGGGAAGAAAGTGTTTCGGTTTAATCAACACGCTATCTGGATGGATAGCTATGACTGGAAGAGGGAGATGAGGACACTAGTCAATACTGTTAAAGATATATAATTTAATATTTAAGCCGACAAGTTTCGATATTTTATATACATTTATTTCGATATTTTTTTTGTGCAGATATCTCGAGAACCAGGGCGTTTCAGAAGCTCTAACCACGTAATCTGAGCACGAGATGCAAAGTTGCCTCTTTTTGTATATTGAAATCTGACAATGTGCGTCCATCTTCCAGTTGTTTGCCGGCGAAAATTAATCTTTGTTGATCTGGCGGAATTCCTTCTTTGTCCTGGATTTTCGCCTTGACGTTTTCAATCGTATCGCTGGGTTCGACATCTAAAGTAATAGTTTTCCCTGTGAGTGTTTTGACGAAGATTTGCATGTTTGATGTTGCGATAAGTGGTCTCTTTATAGATGAAAGCATCAAATTTTGAGTGTGATGCATGACTAATAATATTTAACTATAGTTGTGAGACAGCAGTTTGTGATGATGAAGGGTAAATGGAGAACTCAGAACAAAGCATACCAAGAAATTAGTTTATAGTGAAAGAAACACAAACATTAATAACAAATTACAACGTTCTCTGAAATATTTTTTGATTATTTTTGGGTGATTAGAATTTGATATCACTCTTGAGCTGGCCTCCCTGGTGGTCTTGTCCTGCACTTAGTGCTTGTCCTGCACTTAGTGCTTGTTGAATTGCACTCATTTGCTGGGTTAGACTGTCAATCTTGCTGCTCATATCCTCTCTTTCCTTTACAACAATTTTCAATGCTCTACTTAATCCGGCAACCAGATTTATTACCTGCAATATCTCTACAGGCTCTTTCTGATTAATAAGTACACTTGTAATTCTATGGGTTTGTCCTTCGATTATCTCCGCTAACGTCTGCACATTTGACTGAGACCACCCTCCAAGAATGTCAATTGGACCTGTCTGTTCTCCATATGTCCCCTGCCATCTTCCTGATTTACGCTCCGCCATTGTTGAGGGAGACTGTGAAGAACTATCATATACAATTGTTCCCGGTTTTCCCAACATCATTTTTTATAAGTATGAGGTGTTTATATACAACCAAAATTCCGAGAAATAATTGTCCTAAGGCTTTTAGAGAATTGTCCTGAAGCTTTAGAGAAATATTCTTTTGTTTAGAATTGTAATTTTATATTGCGTTCGAGTTGCTCACGGTCTGCTGGGTCAATGGTTGATACACCAAAGTATTCGTCGCGAAATTGTTCTAAAAGTTTTTCTTGTTCTCCAATGTCGGGCTCTCGTCCGTTTCTTTTAATCCATTCCTCGATTTTTTTTTTTATAAATCTGTCTCGTTTAGCCATTTTAGTAGGAGTGCCTCCCATAGTTAGAAACATCTGACTCGTTTATATATGTTCATATTATTAATTTTACTTTTAGACTTGACGATAACTTCATTCTTCCCAGGGTTCAACACCAGTATAATACACTCTTTGGACACGCTCTATTTTTTGTCTGCACTGAGGACAAAAGTGTGATGTCTGCAGAACTCTTCTTGTACATCTGAGACAAAGACAAGCATGGCCACATGGTACTAAAATAGAATCGACAACGCTAACATAACACACGCAACACCGCTGTCGATGCTTATCCTCACATGAACCTGCCTCTTCTTTTATGTCTTCTTCGCCCGATCTATCCTCATAAGCTTCGACGTGTGTCATTGTCTTAGTCATCGACGAAGCACCATCAAACATGCCCTCCATATCCGTCACCTGCGATGTATCCAAAGTAATCGGTTGATTGAATAACGAGGCATCATAAAACATGTAACTCATATTAGTCACCTGCGATGTATCCAGAGTGATCGGTTGATTAAACGAGGAGGCACCATCAAAAATGCACATCATAGTAGTCACCTGCGATGTATCCAGAGTAATTGGTTGATTAAACGATGAGGCACCCTGAAACATGAAACTCATATTAGTCACCTGCGATGTATCCAGAGTGATCGGTTTATTAAACGATGAGGCATCCTGAAACATGCCATTTGTCATAATCACCTGTGACGCAAGCAGAGTGACCGACTGATTGAATGACGAGGCACCCTGAAACATGTAAGCCATATCCGTCACTTTCGATGTGTCCATCCTTATCGGCTGATTAAACGACGTGGCACCCTGAAACATACCATTCATGGTCGTCACCTGCGACGTAGACCACTGATCGATCGGCGCGTTAAACGTCTCCATGTCCTCGAACAGATGTGACATAGATGTCACGTTGGTGACGTCCCACGCGTTGGGTTCACCGTGGTTCTTCACGCCTTCACAATACTCTTCAATCCATGTTCGGAGCTCTTCTTTTGTTTGTGGTGTTGTTGACGGGTCTTTTTCTTCCTCACCACTTGAGTCGTCTTGAGTTTGCTCGTCGGACATTTCTTTTGAACATTCTTCTATATATACTATTGCTCGTCGGACATTTCTTTTGAACATTTTTCTATTGTCCTACACCATTTGCTCTAAGAGTATTATACCCCTGATTACTTGCACTGTTACGGAAAGTGGTGCTCATCAGCCAAAATGGACATCACTAGTTGCTGATCCATGAAAACAGAAGTACCTGTGTGAAATCCAACAGTATCCTATACATTTTTTGGTGTATGACTCTATAAGTTGTCATTTATGATAATGAAATGGAAGGGGTTGCAACATACATAGCAATCTCTTGTGCAATGCCGCTGTTTAAACGATGGGGAATTGTAGGAAGAGATATGCATAAAAAAGATACACCTGAATTGCCAGAAGCCATGGGTCTGATTGCAGGCATGGTGTTGGCAGCGGTATTGCCCAAAGATTCAACCCTATTATTAACACTTATAGGACTGTGGATAGGAGCACTGGACGATATCCTTGATATGAGATGGAGATACAAAATACTATTGTCAGCTGGCAGTTATATTCTACTTATGGCCGAAAACAATACATCTGTTCACATTTTTGGCATTTTGATTGATCTTGGTATTGGCTATCATCTGTATATGATACTTTGGTGCATTTGGTGTGGAAATGCCATCAATATACATGCAGGAATAAATGGAATCGAAGTTGGTCAGACACTTGTGATTGCCATTGGTCTTCTCTTTTTTTCAAATGATACAAATGCGCTCACTAGTTATATATTTGTTGCCTGTGCTCTCCTGTTCTATAACTGGTATCCGGCGAATGTCTTTGTCGGCGATTCGTGGTGTTATCTCAGTGGCATGTTTTTTGTAGCAGTTGCAAGACACGAAACTGAACAACTTGCATTGATCATGTGGCCACAAATACTGAATACAATCCTTTCTATACCAGAATTAACAGGACTGCGTGATTGTCCTCGTCATAGAATGCCAAAGTATGACCCTGAATCGGACACGTTGTACAATTCTGGTAGTGGTACATTAATGAATGCCATTCTTTGGATCATTGGTCCCACACATGAACAATATTTGTGTCAACTGTTATTGGGATTGCAAGTGACAGGGATAGCGCTCGCATTTGCAGTATAATTTTGGCGTACAGATTTCTCAAGAGATTTCTCAAGAGATCTAAATATTATTCAGGAAAATCTCTAAATATTATCAAGTATAAATCACTATTTATATCACCTTATTACTACCAAATATTTATAATATGTCAACCAGTCAAGTATTCCACACGAGCCACACACAACAACATCCGCATACGGTACAAAACGTCACAGGAAGTACAGTAGTCTTGAATAATGATCACCGAATTAACAGTAGCAATGAATCTACAAAATTACATACAATCAAAAATATAAATGATAAACAACTCTCTTCAAAAACTATATGGACTGGAACTATCCTTACATCTGTCGACAAATCATCATCTTTTACAGCGACATTTGACAGAACAGAAGCCGACCAAACCATCCCGAATGGGTTATTACCGGGGAATATGACGATTGTAGGACGGACAGGAGTGGCGAAATTAGATAAATTTACCCAAAACAAAGGTCATCGAACAATGCTTATTTACGGATTAAATATAATTAAAAATAAGAAAATATATGAAGAATTATTACCACAATATATACAAGGAGAATCTGTTGGTGTCATTACAACCCAAACAGGACATGTATACATAGTACCGCGAGTTTTGAAAAATAAGATACAAGTGTTGAAAAATAAAACATTCTCTACTATTGCTATTGTGATTATGATCGTTAAATCAGTTAAGAAAGATAAAGCAATTGTAAAGGAAAATGTAGACATTAATAATTTATTCTCATCACTAGCATATTACCGTGGTCAGGGGTTTCAGGTACCCTCATCTCAACCGCCTTCGCAGCAGCCGCCTCCGCAGCAGTATCCGCAGCAGTATGGGCTGGCGCCTCCGCAACAGTTTCCGCAGTATCAGTCACAAGCTATTCACCAGTATCAACCACCTACACAGCAGTATATGCGCCAGTATGGGCTGGCGCCTCCACAGCAGTATCAAGCGCACCAGTATGGGCTGGCGTCTCCTTACCCTTCCACGCCAGTACTTGGACATGTATACACACCTGACACTCCACAACCGTACATTACGCCAGTACCACAATTACATATACCGCAAGAACCTCAACAGTATACTTCATGGTAGATAAAAAAAAATAATTTATATATGTTTTCAGTTGATTTTAGTTTGATTTTTTCCTATTCATACATTCGTCGGTGGTCCAAGTGTCTCCTACACACATTTCACGCACTAGATCGTCGAACGAAGTCTCCAATGACCACCCTAGCTGTTTTTTTGCTTTGGAACAATCACCAAGTAATGTTTCAACTTCGGCGGGGCGAAAATACCGTGATGAAATACGAACCAGTACACGACCAAACTGATCAGTAGCTGTCTCATCCACACCTTGACCGTCCCAAGTGAGTCGCCATCCGTGGTGGTCTGCAGCTTTAGTCACAAACTCACGCACTGTCCATTGTTCGCCAGTTGCAATGACATAATCATCGGGAATATCTTGTTGCAACATCAACCACATGGCATTGACAAAATCACGTGCGTGTCCCCAATCACGTTTGGCATCAATATTCCCCAATACCACTTCTTTCCCGACACCTGCCTTAATAGCACCGAAAGCACGAGTGATCTTACGTGTCACAAATGTTTCACCTCGTCTCGGCGACTCATGGTTAAACAAAATGCCCGATGATGCGTGCATGCCATACGATTCGCGATAATTCTTGACAATCCAATGTGCATATAACTTGGCACAGCCGTAAGGAGATCGCGGGTAGAACGGTGTGGTCTCCTTCTGTGGAATTTCCTGAACAAGTCCAAACATTTCCGAGGTTGAAGCTTGGTAAAAACGCGTTTTGTCGGCCAATCCTGAAATACGAATGGCCTCCAAGAGTTTGAGTGTGCCAATGCCAGAGGTTTCCGCAGTATATTCTGGTAATTCAAAGGACACTGCGACATGAGATTGTGCGCCCAAGTTGTACACTTCCAGAAGTTTGGGGTTGTCCTTCTTGATTTTGGATAAAACGCCAATCAGCGAAGAAGAATCGGTCAAATCACCATAATGTAACACCAACTTATCATAGATATGATTAATTCTGGGTGTATGAATGGCAGACTGTCGGCGGATAATCCCATGGACTTTGTATCCCTTTCCAAGCAAAAGTTCAGCGAGATAGGAGCCGTCTTGACCAGTGATTCCAGTAATAAGTGCAACGTCCATTTTATTTATTTTTCACAGACTTATATATTACAATAGGCTATATATTTTGATATCCTAAGGCTTTAGAGAAAATATCCTAAGGCTTTAGAGAAAATATCCTAAGGCTTTAGAGAAAATATCCTAAGGCTTTAGAGAAAATATCCTAAGGCTTTAGAGAAAATATCCTAAGGCTTTAGAGAAAATATCCTAAGGCTTTAGAGAAAATATCCTAAGGCTTTAGAGAAAATATCCTAAGGGTGTGCCGTCTTGGTCTTTTAAGGCTCTTCAGTGAATGCAATATGAACGTATTTTCAGACATCCAACACAGACCCAAAATATAATCATCAATGGTATTGAACTTTCAACAAAACATTGTGACTGTATAATATTAAAAAATGTGTCTGAGAAATTTTCACAGTCGTGGTGTCCAATATTTAACCTGAGCAACTCACCTATAAACCCACAGAATATGTAGAAAACGACACTAGAAATAATAATAAAAAAACCTGTCAAAGCGGTCAAGACCCACTTCACCACCAATGGGTCTTGGAATTTCCCTTGACAAATGGTACAATTGCTTTTTTTACTCTTGATGTTATATGTCATCAAGCATTTCCTATGTACAGGAGCCTTACATTCGCACGGTGAGGCTGTATTACACTCTTCCAGGCATATATAACAATATTTTCGAAGGATTGGCTCGTTCGACATTTGTTGTGGGACTATAATTTCCAATTAAATGTCGACTATGTTTTAAGAATGTGTTAAGTCCAAAAATAATGGACCCATACAGTTACCAATCTTTGTCTAAGGCTTTAGATAGATCTCTTTCGGAATTATCTCTAAAACAATCTCTAAAGCTTTAGGATATTTCTCTAAGGCTTTAGAGATCTCTCAAATAAGTTAAGTATATTCTACTAATATTGAAGTATATAAGAAGTAATCACCAAACTAATGTCTTCTATTGCTTCTAATGCCCCAGAGTTGGAGTTTAGGCCTTGGTCACCGATCAAATCGTCTTTGTCGGGAACTAACTCAAACGGCCTAAATGTGGCAAGACCAGACGTGATTGTTAAAAAAGACTACTGTCTGGCATCCAGCCAGAAGGCATCCAGCCAGAAAATGCCTTTTAATGCTGCATGCCCTGAAAGTGGTCTGTCACCAGGCTGGCGTACCAATTACATTCGTAGAAAAATGCTTGGCGCCGGTGTCAATAGTAAAAGGGCGGAAACTGCTCGTCGTATGTCCTCTATCCGCGGACCATTTCCGCCGAGTCCTTCCAGCTATCCTTATAAGAGCATGGCTCGTGAACTGATTGAGCTCGGGAAGATGTATACTGACGGTCTTCTCACAAAAGATGAGTTTATGAAGGCGAAAGCCGATTTAGTAAATTAATGTGTAATTTTTTTTTTAAATGTATTGACGGTGTACAATTCGAAATGAAACGATGTCTTTTTATGTTTAAACATGTTTGATTGCCATTTTTTTGTTGTATGCAAAGGCAATATTGCGTATGTAAGATTGTTTGCTGTGATTACTTGATGAACTCGTGTTATGATTAGGGTGTCGACGATTTTTAAAAGTAATGCTTGGTTATAGATTTCAGAGCCACCAATAATATAGACATTCTGTGCAATTTTTTGTGCAATGGCCAGGGCGACCGACCAACTTTGACAGCAGATACAATCCTCTGCGTCCAAAGCTGACCGAGATAATACAATCATCAGGCGCCCTGGTAATTTTTTTTTGGGTAATGAGTCCCAAGTTTTGCGGCCCATGATAACGGCTCCCGCGTATGTGTTCATTTTAAACCACTTTAGATCTAAGGGAATGTGCCATGGTAATTTTCCATCAATCCCAATAACATCATTTTCTGATATAGCCATGATAAGTTGTATGGGCATTTTCTGGTTACATTTTTCAGCCTTATACTCGTTATGTGACAAGGACAACTTGGTGACTGCGGGTTTCTTCTCTGACAACGACCGATTCAAAGTCGTCTAATAACCACCTAATGAACGTTCCTCGACATGGGATACAGACATAAGCCGATTTTGTCTTCCTTTTGTGTTTAATAATTGTTAATCTGGACGTGACACATGTACATTCTTCGCATCGAAATAACCAACCATATTTTGGCAATTTGGGCATTTTATTTGTAAGTGTACGCTTATTTATACATTATTAATTGTTGGCTTGTTGCAGTTGACCAACTCTCTCTGTGATAGTTTGGAGCAATTTAGTCGCCAATAACTTCAAATCCAAAATATTAATGTGTATATTGTCTATATTTACCCGACAATACCTGTGTGTAATGCGTTTTGGAAAAGTTGAAATCTTTATTTGTTTGATGATTGTTGTAGTCACTTGCTCTACATTTTTCTTGCATGACAGGTTAATAGTGGACGATTCAACACGTCAACATATCCATCGTTTAGGACATCACATTAATCGCTTAGAAAATCGCATCAATCGCTTAGTTCCTGTGAATCCTGCTCCGGATGAAGAACTTTCCAAAAACAAAACGGGACACAATACCAAAGTCATAATGCGTCGGAGTCATGCGGTGCAAAAGGTTCTGTTTGACTTGCAAGTTCCTAAGATTGCTGTTGCAATTCCTACCTATAATCGCATCGGATATGTCCATTTAACATCCAGTGCTTTGAAGGGTACATTTCCTTCAAAGGACACTTGGATATTTGACGACAAATCGACTGAATATTCTGAACAAGATTTGATGGAATGGTATGGCACTGAGCATGTTTCCCAGTCTAAGAATCGTCTGAAAGCAGATGCAATGGCGCGTCATATTTTGGAGTGGTTTTTATCGACCAATTATGATGTTCTTGTCTTGTTAGATTCCGATTTGGTGGTGGCACCTGGTTGGGTTGCGGAATTAAAACTGGGATTGAGTGAATCAAAAGGATTACTTTCTTTATATCGTTCGGCAGCTCCTTTGCATAAATCTGTGCAATGTAGCGATGTGCTGTGTCTGCAACCGTCGATGGGTAATGCTGGTACGGTGTGGCGGCGCGCGTTAGTTCAAAGAATGTTGTCTGAAATGCCTGCACGTAATGGTGGTTTTGATTGGGGATGGTCTGAGTGGTGTACAAAGAATAAAGTGGCGATGGAGGCGTTGAAGAGATCTGCTGTCTTGCATATTGGTATGTATGGGTCATGGTCGCACGAATCAACGGCTGAAAAGTCGTTTGGATTTCCGATGAGCGAGTTGACAGCGGATGTGCGCCAGAGAGCGGAAATGTTTTTGAAAGGAGGTAAGCCTACTGCTTTATCTGTGGTGTCTTCGTCCGGACTAAACCCTGAACTGTCTAAACATGCTGTCATTCCAATAATTCACATTAACGGTGGCGATAGGAAGATTAAGTGTGACGTGCCATGTTTCTGGCCACCTGCTGGGCCTATTCTTCGGACGATCACGATTGACGAGATTGGTATGACAATGTTAATGTCAATGGAGGGTGAAGAAATTTACCCATCGCTTAAATTGTCTAATCGAAAAAAAAATCACGCGATTGCTTCTACGCGTTTTGACTCTGACATTCCAATGCCTTATTACAGCTGGACATGGACTCAGTATATGGACGAAAAACCTATGGGTGACGCATGGTCACAAAATCACATTCAAACTGCACATATACCATTTCACAAGGTAAAAAAAGCGGCGGTGTTCATCGCTCGAAATTGTGGTTCCCGATCAAATCGCGAAGGGTTGGTGAAATCGTTAATGGAACTGATGCCTGTAGACTCTGTGTCACGTTGTTTACATAACTTTGACTTGGAAGACACCTCTGAAAAAATACCAATGATGCAGAAATATGCCATGTACTTTGCATTCGAAAACCAGCGTGTTGACGATTACATTACTGAGAAACTTTGGGACACATTTCAAGCGGGTGTATTGCCAGTTTATTTTGGTGCTCCTAATATTAAGGAGCATGTGCCCGAACATTCAATTGTCCATGTGGACGATTTTGAATCGCATGAAGAGCTAGCTCAACATTTACAAGAGATTATGTCTAACGAAGAGCTGTACAATTCGTATCATGCATGGCGGTACAAACCTTTGCCACACTGGTTTGTTGCAAAGTATAATTTTACCCATGTACATTCTGAATGTCGTGTATGTCGATGGGCTTCAGCCAAGCTTCGTGGTCTTCCTTGGGATGCAGCGAAGCAACAGACTGCAACGGTAGCCCCGGTTGCAGCTATAGCGTGTGACGAAGAGTTGGAAGAGTATAGTCTCTCCAAAGGTTGTAGTACTTCGGCCAAGCATTGTCTTGTGGAGACTAGTATACCTTGTTGTCAAAATATTGTTTTTCACACTCTGGAAAAGATAGTTGCCGTTTTAGACAACAACAATATTAAGTATTCCTTAATGTATGGTACCCTTATTGCAGCGGCTCGGGACCAATTCTTGCAGCCGTTTGACAACAGAGATGTGGATATAGCTATTCCATCGTCTCAATTGTCGACATTACTACGACTTTTAGATTTAGAACCCTTTCGAACGGGTAGTGTTACCAGTTTTCGAGACGAAGAATATAAAAAGGAGACTAGGGCGATAGTGGGAAAGTATTGTGTACATAATGGTGAACAGGGCTGGGATCCAAGTTACCAGCACAATTACTCCTTATTTCGACACCCCCCCTATGTGGACGTGTATTCTCGTCCCGATGCAGAATTTCAAGAAGTCAGCAAGTTGCAATTGGGGACTCAGAGTCTACCACCAAAGGAGTGGATGGTTTTTCAAAATTGGAAATCTCGTTTGGATTCTGTCTATCCAAAATGGCAAACACGTCCAGATTGGATTTCTCCAGCACAATATGGATATCATGGGTTACCGGGAGACTCTGAAGACATTCTCTGGGTGATTCCCGCGTTCAAACGCGCGTGGTCGTTAGACCTTGTGTTAAAGTCATTAACTTCACAAACTAAAATATTGGTCTCGAAGGACGCAGATTCTGCCGAAATCGAGTCGGTCTTGAAAAAATATACCGCAGAGGTCATAAACCACCCATACTCGTGTTCTCAGCATCCCAATCGTTTTCCAGCCAAGGACGAATCGCTTAACAAAGATTACAAGGGCGATACGTATGGAAATCCTCGGTCTCCATGGGCTACATGTCTGAAGCATCATTGGTGGTGGATGATGAAGCAGGCGTGGGCTCGAAAGCCGGAGCGCGTGTGTGTCCTCGAGGATGATACGGTGATACATCCACAAGCATTTGAGTGGCTTGCCAAAAACAAAGAGGGCAATGTAAAACTGACATCTGAAGAGATTGCGGTACCGTGGTGCATGTCTGCAAAGGAGTGGCAGGCGCTGGACCCGAAGGCGTTTTGCGAACATGACGATTATAACTGGGACCAAACGATTGCATGGATGTTTGAACATGCTCACAAAAATAAGGCAGTAGTGCCCTCTAAAGCCTTGTCAATGCATGTTGGTGATTGTGGAGGATGGGATGCGGGTGGTCGTGCTGCCAAATGTACTCCAGAAAAGGTGTCGGCGATTCGCCGAAAAGTTGCGCAGTGGAAGACAAAGACGGCCGCTGTTGAGACCAAGAAAGGCAAGTGGTTAACCGCTCATTCGAAGCCAAATGGTGGCTGGGGTCATCCCAAAGATTGGGCGCATTGTATGGAAGACCAAAATACTATTATGGGTCCAACCGATGGCAACCGACAAACAACTCATACAACACAATTCGAAAACTATGGTCCTTGGTCTGGCTACGTACCGCAAAATATGGACGAAGGCCACGAATCGTTGTTTTTAGGTGTATTTACATCTTGTAAATCTCAGGGACCTTGGGCATCAACCAGTTGTGGAAATCCATCCAAAAATATAATTCATTCCAAATATCCCCAACTTGGAGACCATACATTTGAATGGCAAGATATGATTTCGAGTATATTGACGTCGAATAAACGCTTCAATATGATCGAGTTGGGAGCAGGGTGGGCTAAATGGATAGTAGATGGTACGGCTTTGGCCAAAAAAGAAGGTATTCCAAAAATTGTGGCCATTGGTGTGGAGGCCCAGCCCATCCACTGCCAATGGGGTCAAGACCATATTGCGACAAATAAAATGGAAAAGGAAGATTTTATGATCTGTGCCGCCGTCGGTGAAAAAGATGGCAAAGTGCAGTTTCCAGTGGACGATACGGGCGGTCAATATGGCAATGGAATCCAAATGTTATTGGATGGGAAGAATGCCAAAAAAATTATTGAAATTGACGAAATTTCATTATGTTCTGTGATACAAGATTCTCGTTTTCAAGGAGAACTAATTGATTTTTTGTCTCTCGATGTCCAGTCATATGAGCATGCTATATTAAAACCAACACCGAAAACATTAGAATGTTTAAAAAGGGTACGTCTGATACATATTTCTTTACATCGCGTTGAGGAAAATGACGCAAGACAGTTTGTTGAAACATTTGTTGGGCTAATGGGTTGGAAATTGGTTCGATATTTCCCTCTTGAAACACCATCTGTTTCGACTCAATATGGCCCAGTTTCTTTTCATGATGGCGTGATTACTTTTGTAAATACACATTTATCTCCAGAACTTGTGGATATGCTCTACAACAAAGATAATATTCACATGGGAAGCTACACAGCACATTCTTTTAAATCCAAAAGTACAGCGCTGGATTGGTCTGATAAAAATAAAATCACGGATATACATTATCAGCAATCGTTGTGTGAACTCATTCCATTAATTTGCGAGTGTAATTCAAAAGAACAACAAGATATTACGTTGAAAAATATCTTGTCAATTTTCACACTTGATCAATTGCATTATTTCATAAGAACTATGAGTCGTACAGATACCAATATACACGGACACAAACTGGCATTATTTGCGCCGAAAGACGACATTGGTTTAAAAACGGTCATTTCTGAACAAAAAAAAGACGAATATCGGCTAAGGCAATGGAATTTAAAGCCAGAGGATTTATTCGTAGACGTCGGTTCTAATTTAGGAGTTGTTTCGATATTAGCGGCGTTGCAATATCCTGATATTCGAATTTTGTCTATTGAAGCTTCGCCGCCCACATGGTTTTACCAACAATTAAATTTGTTGTGTAATATTCCATCCCACCAAACTGTTAAATCTATATGTGTTGGATTAGGAAAAACGGATGGAACGACGAAAATGATGTACAGGCCATCTTCAACGACATCTACGCGCAATTGGAATCCAAATTCTGAATATAACCCTTCCGAAGATATTGAATTCGACATTCATATCTCGTCTTTGGATACTGTTTTGGCTGAAACATCGAACCAGTATCCGATTACTATGATGAAACTTGATTGTGAAGGATGTGAGTATGAATTTTTGCCATCATTGTCAGGTCAGACGAAGATTAAAGATATGGTTGGTGAAATTCATTATGGGTTTATGGCACAATTCAATAAAGAGCCATCTGCAGAAAAAATAATGGCTGCCCATAATCGTGTTTGTTCTTATTCCTATTTTAAGGATACTGCGAAGGAATGTTGTTATTTTGACAAATCAAATGATAAATTATGTAATGATTATACAACATGGGCCGAAAAGAACCGTCTGGCTTTGTATCAGACAGACATTACAACCATAAAAAATATTCAAACAATTATTCAAACCTCCGATATTTTCGCTGCTATCGACTATAACGCACCCGAAAACAAAGGCCCGTGGAAACAAGGTTGGGATTACGACTACGACGGACGTTTCAAAGATGGTCTTACTGTACATGTCGTGCCACATTCTCACAACGACCCCGGATGGATTAAGACGTACCACACCTATTATTCCACACAAACAAAGCATATCTTAGATACTGTCATAGCTGCGTTAACGGAAGACCCACGACGAACCTTCATATGGGCCGAGATATCCTACTTTTCACTGTGGTGGGATGATGCCACACAACAGCAAAAAGAACAAGCCAATAAATTGGTCGCGGAAAAACGACTCGATTTCGTCACCGGTGGTTGGGTCATGAACGACGAAGCGTCTGTCACAGCACGTGCCACACGATGGCATCTACAAGAAGGCCGCGATTGGCTCAAAGAAACGTTTGGCATTACACCACAATATTCATGGGCGATTGACCCTTTCGGTCATTCTGCTGGCCAAGCTCAAGTGCTCAAAGAAATGGGTTACAAAGGTATGCTCATTCAGCGCGTGCATTATGCCGTCAAAAAACAGTTGGCGCAAAAACAGCAACTGGAATTTCAGTGGCAAACGCCTGCCGGTGAGATATTTACGCACATGATGCCGTTCTATTCGTACGACGGGCCTCATACATGTGGCCCTGACCCATCAATATGTTGTCAGTTTGATTTTGCGCGTATTGGTGGTGGATACAGTGGTTGTCCATGGCACAAGCCCTCTGTACCGATTACGGACAGCAACGTCGCCGAACGGTCGAGAACATGGCTGGACCAAGTGTACAAGAAAGCCATGCTATACCGCGGCAAACATGTTTTGATACCCGTGGGCGATGATTTCCGCTACCAAACGATGGACGAAGCGCACAAACAATTCACAAATTATCAGAAAATGTTTGATTGGATTGGTGCCAATATACCGGCGGTAAAGGTATCTTTTTCTACATTAACAAGATATTTTGACGCGGTTCGTGTGCCGGCGGCAGGCCTACCGCGTTTAGAAGGTTCGTTCTTCCCATATTCTGACCGTAAACAAGATTACTGGACCGGGTATTTCAATTCACGCATCTTTTACAAGGGTTATGACCGTCTCCTTGAGTCATTGATAGCGGCCGTGGAAAGTAAATGCCCGGTGGTGGATATCCACTTGCAAAAAAGAGCGCTGGGTATTTTTCAGCATCATGACGGCATTACAGGAACTGCCAAATCGGCAGTTGTGCAGGATTATTACGAGACCATGCAGAAAGCTGTCGCGGAACTAAAATCAAAACTGAAAATATGTCTGGATATTGCCGCGCATGTCATTGTTAATCCTCTTTCTGTGGATACACCTACGATGAAAGCAAACGAGATTCGGCCTTATGAACAAGATAAGTGTGTTTCAGTGCCGGCGGCAGGCCTTCAATTTGAAAACATAAAAATAGACGAACATGGACGCATTGTACAAATAAACGATACACCTGTTCATGAATCACTTGTCTGGCGTTCCAACAACCCTGGTCAAGGCGTAGCGGGTGCTTATTTAATGTCTGTGACGTCCAAAGAAGACATATTACAACCAATAAAACATACAACGTGTATTGCTAAAAAATACAAACAAGTAGAGACGACCTTTGACATGCTAAAACGGCGCATTCGTGTCTACAATGACGGCACCATTGAGTTTATCTATGATGTGGACATTCATGCGCGAAACAATGGCGAGTTGTGGGCAGTATACAAGCCGTCTTGGTCTGCGGAACGATTGTGTTCGGATGTGCATGGATTAACCTGGGAATGTCATACAGAAAGAAAAGATGCGCCGTTGCAAGCGAAGTTTTGGCCGATGCCGACGATGGCATGGTTGGCTTCTTCGACTGACCGAATGACATTTACAGGGGCCCAACCGACGGGCGTGGGATTTCACGAGGGCGCAATGGTACTTATGTTGGATAGACGTGGCAACCAAGACGATGCGCGTGGTCTGGGACAAGGAATTACAGATTCAAGGCCAGTGGAGATGCGTTTTGGTGTATTGATGGAAGGAGAACATTTAAAAGAAAGGGCGTCGGAGAAGGCTTTGAGAATACGAAATTGGATGTTAAACCCAGCTATAGAAATAGTATAAATAATGTGAATTAAAATATATATGTTAGCTGTCATTGTAGCTACAGTAAGCTGCGTTGCTTCGAATTTAATCATTCGCTACGCGTCAGAACACTATACATATAATGTGGCTTTCATTTTGCTTATGATAGAATGTGTGAAATTGCTTATTTGCGCCTGCGTCACGCGCTACATCGGAAGGCAACCGTTTCAAGTGCGATGGGGGTTTGTCGTCAATGCTGTACTGTATTCAGTGGTGAATTTCTTAACATATCAAATCACATCCATGATTGAACCGTCTATCTATTCGGTCTTGATTCAACATAAATTGATTTGGGTGGTCGTATTCTCTCTGATTTTACTGAAAAAATCGTTCAGTATACAACAATACATTTCATTAATGGTCGTTTGCTTTGGTTGCATGTTGGTGAAAATGTCCAACATTGATGGTGACATTTCGGCGGCCGCCATTTTTCTCATTATTTTTCAGGGCATTTGTTCGTCTTTAGCCTCGGTATGGATTGAAAAGATGATGAAGGTCGAAGACCGTCCGAAAGTGTCGGAAGACGAGTCTAAACAAAAATTGTATTGGTTTTTATCCGACTCTTTTCAGATGTACATGTTTGGCATTCCTATTTATCTTGTTGGTTCGTTTTCGTCAAAGCAAGCTATCGATATTCCCATGAGTTTGGGGTTTGCACTGGTCGCGGTAGGTGTATTACAAGGATTGTCGTTGGGGGCTGTTTTTGTGTATCATTCATCCATCGTTCGTTCGTTAGTGGCGGCTATGGTAATTGTCATATTGGCGGTAGAACATCGGGTGTATTCTATTGAAATTGTTTCTGGTATCGGTCTGGTTGTTTTGGGAGTGATAGGCTGGGTGTATAAAAAAAACGTTAACTAAGTATTTAATGGTCAACGTAAACCTAAAAATTTTTCATAAATTCTATTTTTGTCTGTTCCGGTGTTCGCCTCGGTCTAGGTAAATCGATATCAGGGTCGGGGGCATTGACGTCCAATACAATCATATGAAGCCCATTTTTAATATCAGATAAATGTTTCTCAATATCTTCCAGGCGATTTACTTGCGTGGCAGAGTGATACCCAAGCGTCAACGCAAGTGCTGTCAAATTTGTATTTTCCATACCAGTGTCTTGGTTTCCTACAGATGCATGCTTACCATTGTTCAGAACGATGTGCAACATTTTTCGAGGACTCGCTTGGACATTTGTCAGTAAATTTCCCATGTGCATCGCGATTGAACCGTCGCCGTCCACACAAACAATCGGTTGCTCAGTTTTGCGTGAAATGGTTGCAGCTATGGTAGACGCGTGACCCATAGACCCCACAGTCAAAAAATCAACTGTTTCATCTTCGACATTTTGACGAGCATTCAATAAAAGACGCCCGTTGAAGCCAGTGGAAGCAATAAATGTATGTCCATTCGAATGTTTGACAATTTCTTCAAAGACAGATTCGGTGGACAATTTATGTTGGTCGATTCTGTTCTGTTCTGTGAGCGGTCTATACTTTTCAAACGTTCCTTTGCGCACGATAATCGCGTGCTGCGAACCGATGGATTTGAAATACGCTGGCAATTGTTCTTCGTACTTTGGAAGAATCGACCAAGGCAAGTTGATAGCGTCCAATTGGTCTAACATGCAACGACCCTGAACCATGTGCTGGGGCTCGTCTGTGGATTCACCACGCCAACCAATCATCATACAAAATGGTATTTCATAGACATCGGAGTGCGTTAATGAAAGTAAAGGATTCATACAATTACCAAGTCCAGAATTCTGTAGAAATACCATAGCCGGTTCTTTGGTCGCCATGTAGTGACCCGATGCTGCGGCAATAGCAGTGCCTTCGTTAGCGGTAATGAGATTATCACGCTTACATTCGTTCGACAAATATGAATTATAATCTTTTAGTAATGAATCCGGGACTCCAAAATGTTGTTTAATACCAATTTGCTTTAAGTGTTTACGAAAGACATGACTGCGCAGCATTTGCGACAAATATAATAATATATATACTCAATACTATCTGCGCCGCCGATTTGGATTCGCGATATTATGTAAAATGTATTATTTAACATCTATCTATTAAAACAAATGCTCAAACTTTTGCGCAAACCAGGCTTAACTTTTTTTATGGAATGCCATAGTGGTCTTTCGGCAAAAATAGCGAAAGAAGCAGGTCACGAAGCTTTATGGGCTTCTGGTCTTTCTATGTCTGCGTCACGTGGTGTGCGCGACGCTAACGAATTGTCGTGGACACAAGTGGTGGACGCCTGTGACGAAATGGTACAAGCGTCAGGAGGCTTGCCCATGTTGGTCGATGGTGATACTGGATATGGTAATTTCAACAACGCCCGTCGTTTTGTGGCCGCCTGTGAACAACGTGGTGTGGCGGGTGTGTGTATGGAAGACAAACTATTCCCCAAACAAAATTCTTTTGTTGCCGGCGAATCACAAAAACTTGCTGATGCGAAAGAGTTTGGTCTCAAGATTAAAGCCTGTGTTGATGTGAAGAAATCGGACGATTTTGCTGTGGTGGCGCGTCTTGAATCCTTTATCACGGGGCTCGGTCTGGAAGACGCCTTACAGCGCGCCACCATTTACGAGGACAATGGTGCTGATGCTATTTTGTGTCACAGTAAAAAGGAAACCGCGGAAGACATCGAAGCATTTATGGAGAATTGGAAGGGAAATGTTCCCATCATCATTGTACCAACCACGTACATCGATACACCCATTTCTCGTTTTGAGGAATTGGGTGTATCGGGCGTGATTTGGGCCAATCACCAATTGCGCTCGAGTACGTTGGCCATGCAACAAGTGTGTCGGGATTTAGCACAAAACCACAGTATCAAAGATTCGCCCATGGTGTCCGTGAAAGAAATATTTCGTTTACAAGAACAAGATAAGTTAAACGAAGACGAAAAAAAATATGAGTAAACTAACAAAAGAACCTATAAATATAACTATTATGATTTACCAAGATGAAAGTTGGTTTTATTGGGCTCGGTCAAATTGGTCTACCAACTGCTATTCGTATAGGCAAAAGAATTCCAGTGTATGTTTTTAATCGCACCCACG